>Ga0187827_10008228_pt1 | contig 11376 bp, 5 predicted proteins | sample ETNtaG_39_FD_167969 | JGI IMG/M metagenome (GOLD analysis project Ga0187827, IMG submission 167969) | Marine microbial and viral communities from oxygen minimum zone, Eastern Pacific Ocean - ETNP2014_SV_150_PacBio MetaG (Illumina Assembly) | ecosystem: Environmental > Aquatic > Marine > Hypoxic... | reverse complement strand
GAGGATTCAGGTGACCTCATAATCCAGCTGGACTCTGCCTTTAGTGATCTGGATCAGTCACAAGGCTGTAATCCGGTGATCGATACCCTGAGCTATACGATTACGATAGATGAAACACCGGACCTCTATGTGACAAGCCCGGTATTCGTCATCGATAACACTGACCCGGAGGTCACGTCACAGACACAGCCCACGGCGGGTACAAGACTGTCAGTTATTGAGACTTCAGATGCGTTTCTCACCCTGCCGCTGGAAGCTGACGCACACGGTGTCGTAGATATTACGATTCGGGCAACTGACCTCGGCAGGCCACCACTCGCGCCCTCAAAGACTATTCCACTGGCTGATGAAGTGAGCTTTACGATAACGGTTCAGGGGATAGGAGATGACACGCCTATCGCCAATGACGATCATTACAGCACTCGACCGGATCTGATTATTGATGAAGACAGCGGCCCTATCGTATTCAGTGTAATCGACAATGACTATGCCGGTGATGTGCCAGCTGGTGTGATCAATGCCGGTCAGGAGATTACTGATGCGTTTGGTGACCACTCATGGCGGTCAAGCTCCCGCATGGCGGATGTATTTAATAGTGGAAGCGACTCGGTCGAGATCAATGGAGAGGTATCCTGTTCTCACGATGGTTGTCAGCTTGCACAAACTCCTGACACGACGATTGATGGATCCACCTTGACCACAGGTCAGCTGGTGTATCGACCGAGACTTAACTTCAACGGCGAAGACACATTTATCTACTGCATCGCGGACTCAGCGCCGGCGGGAGAAACCCCTGGAACCTTCACCGTTGACCCGAGTGATCCACGTTGCGCCGAAGTTACTGTGCTGGTGAATCCTGTTAATGACCTACCCGAACCCCAGAATCCGGTTAGCTTCACCATGGACCAGGCCGATGACCTGATTGTGCCGGTTGAAGAAGGACTTAGACTCCAGGTATTCGATGTGGACAATACGCATTTGGATGGACTTGGCTGTGACCCACTAGACCCTGGCTGTACACCGTCAGCACCGTTGCCGGACACCTTGTATTTCTTTATTTCTTCGGCACTTACGGACCATGGCAATTTGCTGCTACCGTTTGCAACCGATGGGAGTTTTACTTATCGGCCGAACGCGACTTTCTTTGGAACCGACTCCTTCAAGTTTCATGTGTGTGAAGATTCGGTGCTGGACGCAGACAAGTGCGTTATGGACGTGGTAGCGAATATCATTATCGAATCCATTTCCGGCGCACCCGCAGGTTCCAGTGAGGAAGTTGTTGAATTTGACTTTAACCTTGCCGAGACTCCCCTTGAATTACCCATCGGCCCTGAGTCCAACGTGCTTATCATCAATGATGATTCCGGATCCATGCATTGGGATATCCTCACCGATCAGTCTTCGGGTGTCTATTTTTTCCCGTCAAGCAATAATTATATTCGCTATGTAATGAAGGCAACTGCTGGCAGCAGGACTGATGTAGCGCCGAGCGAAACAACGGCGCCTGCCGTGGGGCTATGGCGGTTGCGCAACTCTGTTTTCAACACGGTTTACTATAACCCGGACCTCAGGTACGAACCCTGGGAAGGTCTTAACAGTGATGAGGTGGAGTTCCCTGAAAGTACGCCAACTGCGGCAAGGCATAACCCCTTGTTTTCGTCACCAGCGACTAATATACGGCTGCCACAGGACTATACGGGGAAAGCATTTATCACCACGCCTCAAACATGTACGCTTACCTGTGCCTGGTGGAGCTGGGGGCAATGCTGGTTCTGGCAAAATGTTTGTACTGGCGGCAGTGGCTTCCAGCTGATAAACGAAGAGGACTATTACATTCCCCGGTACTATACCTGGTATGATCTTGATAGCAGTGGGACCCTGAATGTCACCCCATCTCCGGCAAATGAGCCCGCCATTTGTGACACGGCTGGCGAGCGGACCCAAGCAAACGGCTGCTCTGAAGGGGTGCTCGTTGAAATCAGACCGCTAGTTGAGGGTGGGGCTGACTTCTATCCGAAGGCTGAAGGTAGAACAGACTGTATCATTTCAGCATCCACGTGCACCTACGCTGAAGAATTGCAGAATTTCGCCAACTGGTTTACCTATTCCAGGAATCGTGAATTCACCGCCAAATCCGCCTTGGGTAAAGTTGTCGCAGCTGCAGAAAATATCAGGGTTGGATACGCGAAGCTAAACAGTAGCAGTAATACCAGAACTATCAGGTCCATGAATACGTCCGAGAGGACGGGTGAAAAGGCGGCACTTCTGAATGCTATCTACCAGACGAATTCGAGTGGCGGGACTCCACTTCGCAGAGCCCTGCGCGGTGCGGGAAGGCACTTTGAGTGTCGCTCGAGCGATATTTTTGGTAGCGGCAGCAATACTGCGCCCGGCAATTCAGCTTGCCCCATACTCGCGGCACCCGATGGAAACTGCCAGCAGAACTATTCGCTGCTGATATCTGATGGAACCTGGAATGGAGGGTCCCCTTCATTGGGCGACCCTGATGATGATAACAACACCAATTTTGATGGTGGCGTCTACGCGGGCTCGACAAATAACACCCTCGCTGACGTTGCCATGTATTATTATGAGCGTGACCTGCATAGCACGCTAGGCAATGAGGTGCCGACCTCCGCCAGGGATAAGGCTGGCGCTTCTGAGATTGCGTTTGAAAATGGTGAAAATGAAGTTATGCATCAGCATATGAAAACATTCACCGTTGGCTTTGGTGTAGTTGGTGCAATTAATCAGGCAACGATACCAACGAACTATACCCAGTCCTTTAACTGGGGAAACCCAAACTCGTCGGCGGGGAAAATTGATGACATGATCCATGCGGCCACCAATGGTCGTGGTGATTATCTGAGTGCCGGTGACGCGGATGCATTGTCCCAGGCACTGATTGCTGCATTTGATGAATTTGCACAGGGCAGCGGAGCGGCATCGGCCGTAAGTTTTAACTCCCAGGAGATTCGTGAAGATACCCTGATTTTCAGATCTTTCTACAATACCAAAACAAATACCGGGGATCTGGTAGCACAGCCTATCAGTGAAGATGGTAGCGTTGGTGAGGCTGTCTGGAAGTCAGCAGTACAGATGGACCTGGTGGACCATGACGATCGTGAAATAATGACTTGGAATCCGGATACTGCGGAGGGAATGGCATTTAGGCCCACCACCCTGACAACGGCACAGAAGTCGGTATTTGTCGACAGCCCGCCCTATACAGGTACGGCGCAGCAGATCCTGGAAGTGGGTCAAAGAGTGAACTATCTACGTGGTGACAATAGTGAAGAGCGTCCTGTAGGGAACTTCAGAGAAAGGCCAGTCACAGAAGGTCGATTGGGTGACATAGTTCACTCGGCGCCAACATTTATTGGTGGACCAAGAGCTCTGGGTCGGGATGCCGAGCCATTCCCGCAGGGGTCAAACCTGTATTCCAGTTTCCGCTCAGCCCATGTCAATCGTCAGGATATCGTTTATACGGGTGCCAACGATGGTATGTTGCACGGGTTCAATGCCGACGATGGCAGCGAGATATTTGGTTTCATCCCAAGTAACCTGATGCTGAACCCCTACAGTCGCCGAATTACTGAATTACTGAATTTTGAGTACACGCACAAGTTCTTTATTGACGTTACGCCTGCGGTCAACGATGTGTTTATGGACCGGGATGGGAATGGCTCAGAAGAATGGACCACCATTCTCATCGGTGGTCACGGAGCTGGTGCAAAAGCCTATTTTGCGCTTGATATTACAGATCCCACCAAGTTGACCGAGGCCACGGCCAGTGATGTTGTGTTGTGGGAATTTACCGATGAGGACGATACTTATCCTACGGATGAAAGTGGTCCGCTAACGACCGGTGCACCTCCGGTCCCACGTGAGGATTTGCAGGCTCCAGCGCAACCTGTGAAGGACCTGGGCTATACATTTGGTGTACCGACCCTGGTGATGAGCAATCTAACAGGAGAAGGCCCAACGGGCACTGACCACAAATGGGTTGCTGTCACCGGCAATGGCTACAATAGTACGTCCGGTATTGCCAAGCTGTTCGTTCTGTTCCTTGATGGTGGTTCTGACGGTGTCTGGTGCCACCCGGATATGAAGCATACCCCAATACTTAACGGACCCATGCCGTCCGACTGTATCGGCCAGCAGGATTTCGTGAAACTGGATACAGGTTTTGGTGTAAGTAACGGTCTCCCAAATGGCCTGGGCGAGGTTCGTGTAATCGATGTGGATGCGAATGGAACAGGTGACTATGCCTATGCCGGGGATTTATATGGTAATTTCTTCAGGTTCGATATTTCCTCCAGCAATTTCGAGGACTGGAATGTCACGAAGATATTCAAGGCCGAGTACGATGATGGATCCAACATTTTTGATCAGCCTATAACTCAACAACCTATTGCTATCATTCACCCGACAGAGGACGCAGGGTTCATTATTATTTTTGCAACTGGCGCTTATCTTCGTGCGGGGGACTCAACGGATGCATCGATAAACTCCATCTACGGTATCTGGGATCGACTCTCGCCGGAATTGATTGATAAGGGCACTGACCTCGTTGAGCAGGAGTACACTAATCTCATTGATGAACTGGGTAGAGTCAGAACCTTGTCATCCAATGATGTTGACTACACCGGGTCGGGAGGCAAGAAGGGCTGGTATATTGACCTGGATCCCCCTGTAGCAGGTCAGGCCCCAGGTTCACCTGCTGAATTTCCTGGAGAGAAGGCGATCAGGAACATGCAGCTGCGTGGAGGGCTGGCCTTTGTCAACAGCGTATTCCCGAGACCTGCCAATAGCTGTGTCGGTCAGGCAGGTGGTGCGACACTAGCTTTCTGCCCGGATACGGGTGGCAGTAAATGTACCGTTAACAGGACCGTCTTTGACCTGGACAACGATGGCTACTTCAACGAAATGGATGATGTGGGTCCAGATGATGATCTGACTGCTTTAGGACGAATCCTTGAAGACCCTGCACCGCCAACTGATGCAACATTTATTGGTGACAAGCGAGTAACCCAGTTTGGTAAAGATCTTGATATTGTCGGCACGAATACATCATCTGGTGACAATACGGGCAGGTTGTCCTGGAAGCGACTTGAAAGTCTGGACTAATTGGAGGAACTAATGGTTAGGTTTTGGCTGCTAATGATTTCTGTTTTTGCACTCTCAGCAAACGCTGATGACCTGACTTTCCGGCAGCTGATGGAGCTGGATGCTGGGCCTGTGTTAGCGAGGACGACACAAGGTACAATCCGGTCGATCGACCTGGCTGAGAGGACGGGAATCATCAGTGGTTTTAAGTACTGGTTTGGCCCGCCCGATCTTTGGGAACTAGAGGTCAAGTTGTACCAGTCTGATGCTGGTTCTCTCGAACTTCTCCAGGTAGGCATGAAGGTAGAGATCGACTATGGTGAGAAGGGTGTCGGGCGTTTAGCCTTTAGAATACGCCAACTCGCTGACGACAGTGATACCGATTTTTAGTACTCATTTGGGGCCTAGCACCTGAGCAGTTTCCCGTGACGGTCAACGGGGTCTCCTGCTTTTTTACTATGTACTAGCCGCGTTCGGCCCTGCAGGTTGATCACCAATTGTCGGGCCAGTTTTTTATTCTGGTCCCGGGGGCAATAGATAAAATTTCCGTTTTGGAAATTCGTATATCCAATCTGCGTCATTTGCAGGTATTGCCTGTTTCTGAATGCCCGCTATTTAATCGTGTCGTGTTTGTTCTGTGCAGGGATGCGCACAATGATCTTGTCCGTACCATCTATTCTCGCGTTCTTATTTCTGTCCGAAAAGACGATTAGTCCCTCATGCCATTTGCCACCACATTTGCTTTCAGTTTTTGGTGTACACAGGGTCATGGTGGTGCGGTTTACAACGGCAGCGTGTCGGGTGAAATTTACTGCTGTGACAATCCAGTTCTATCAGCGTCAACCCGGTTAGCTTTGAGCCACCCACGAAAACATCCTCCCTGCATTGGAGGAGCATAAATTTTAGATTGGGTTTCTACAGTGGGATATCTCTGTTGTTAGTGTGGGACATGGGGAGCAGAGATTGTGAGGCTAAAAAATCGCGAGGGGTTCCTATTCGAGATCGAGCTTCTTGAGCTTATAGCGCAGGGCGCGAAAGGTGATGCCCAGTTTTTTTGCCGCTGCGGTCTTGTTCCACCTTGTTGCCTCCAGCGCCTTCACAATGACGTTTTTCTCTATATCTTCAAGATATGAACCCAGTGATTCCCTATCTTCCGGCAGCGCATCCTGGGGAACGGTGACCTGCTCCGCGTAGGTATCCTGATCAGAGTCAGATTCTATTGGCTCGGAAAGGGATTCTCCTGCGGAAGGCTCCTCCGGAACAAACTCGCCACTGGTAGTCAGCGCCAGATCCTCAACTTCAATGATATCGTTTTCGCAAAGCGTCATAGCTCGTTCAAGAATATTCTGAAGCTCCCGTACGTTCCCCGGGAAATGGTAAGCCTGAAGTGATGCTAGCGCCTCTTCACTCAATTCAGGTCGGGTGATCTGATATTCGTCAGCGATTCTGGTCAGTAAATCGGCTGCCAGGGCGGGTACGTCGTCGTGTCGCTCTCTGAGTGCGGGCACCTTCAGCTCGATGACATTGATACGATAAAAGAGATCCTGACGAAAGCGACCAGCTTTAACCTCTTCGGCAAGGTCTTTGTGTGTGGCACTCAGAATACGAACATCCACAGAAATTTCCTTTTGCCCTCCGATGGGGCGAATCGCTTTTTCCTGAATACCTCTTAGCAGCTTGACCTGCATGGGTAGCGGTAAATCTGCCACTTCATCCAGGAAAAGGGTGCCACCGTTTGCGGCATGAAATAAACCTTTCTTGTCAGAGACTGCTCCTGTGAAACTACCCTTCATGTGCCCAAAGAATTCGCTTTCCATCAGCTCACCTGGAATTGCACCACAATTGACTGGAATGAATGGTGCGTCGTAGTGCGGTCCTTCTTCATGAATGAGCTTTGCAACCAGTTCCTTGCCACTACCTGATTCGCCACTGATATATATGGGAGCCTGGCTTCTGGCCAGCTTTAGAATTTGTGAGCGCAAGGTCTTCATCGATTGAGCCTCACCTAACAGTGTAGGCGGTGCGGCCTCGGTTGCTTCCCCGGCAGTCTTGAGGGGTTTCAAATTCAGGGCAGTGTCTACGAGGTGGCGGAGCAATTCAAGATTGGCGGGTTTTGAAACAAAGTCGAACGCACCAGCTTTCAGGGCTTCGACTGCAGATTCCATGCTGCCATGGGCCGTTATCATTGCCACAGGCAGAAGCGGGTACTCACGCTGTATGTATTGCACCAGCTCGATTCCGTTCCCGTCCGGTAGCTTCATATCAGTCAGGCAGAAGTCGAAATCATTCTCCGTAAGCAGCGATTTTGCTGATGTGACGTCAGCGGCGCTCAGGGTGCTGATATCCATTCGCCCAAGTGTAATTTCAAGAAGTTCTCGAATATCAGGTTCATCATCGACGATCAGAGCACTTTTTTGGTCCATGAAATTTTCGCTATTGGTTGTAGTTAAGTAAGGAAAGCTATCCTGAAACAACTTCCTCCGGTATCTGCTTTAGAGTAACTCAGCCTCGCATTGTTGGCTTCGCAAAGTTCCTTTGAAAGGTACAGGCCGAGCCCCGTTCCAGTTGACTCTGTTGTATGGAACGGCTCAAACAGGTTTTGGATGAGGTCATCATCCACTCCTTGTCCGTAGTCGATGACTTCGAGGTAGACTTTATCAGTAATAGGGTCTGTATCGCAGATGACCTTGAGTTTATTTTCCCCCGCATACTTGGCACTGTATCGTAATCCGTTCTGATAGAGATTTCCAAGAACTTGAGACAGGTGAAGGGGGTCAAATTCTATTAGTAGTTGCCCTGGCGGAAACTCAGTTTCAATGACGAGCTCGTCGGCGACTCCTGCAGAGAATTCTTCCAGGAATACACCGATCCACTCCTGTAGTGCAAGCTCCCTCGGTTCTGCATTCTGCCTGCTTGACATCTGAAGAACGTTTTCGATGACACCGTTCATCCTCACCGTATGGTTCTGAATAATTTCACTGAGCCTCTTGTCCCCCTTGTTGATGTCGTTAGATTCTTCCAGTAGTTGAGCGGCATGACTTATTGCGCCAAGGGGGTTTCTAATCTCGTGGGCAATGTTCGCAGATAGGTGACCGAGTGAGGCCAGTTTGAGTTGCTGCGCCTGCTTTTTCACATCGGTACTGTCTTCGATGAAAACGAGTATATTTGAAACTGATGACGGTGCGTTGAGCAGGGAAAATGTGGCTAGAAGCTCCGGTCCTGTTTCAAAAACGGTGAACCTTGTCGCCTCTGGAGTTGGATTCAGCTTCCATTCGGTGAGTTTTTTTAACAAGACTTCCGGCAGGTGATCTCTTGGCGACAACTTCTCTCCCGGGTTTTGGAGCATCTGTTCGGCTGATTGGTTGATCAACCTGGGTTGTTCATTGCCCGTGGCTACCACCACTCCCACACGCAGTTGCTCGATTATACGCTGATTTATCTGCTCCAGGGCGCGGACTTCAGTTTCACGCATGCGCAGTTGCCGCGAAAGCGTCTGAAACAGAATATTGGCGGCGAAATAAACTATCCCGAGAATGCCCGCCTGGAAGAAACTTCGCAGTGTATTTGCGTCCAGGAAAAACAGGTAGAACTCGTCATACATGGTTAGTATGAATGCTATCGCTGGCAAAACTGTTGAGACGCGCCCGTGGATGAGGCCGCCACCGAAGGCAAGTGTGAAGATAAGGAAATTTGCCAGGCCGGAGCTGACACCGCCACTCGCTGACATTAGCAGGGTCAGGCAAACAATATCAGCGATGAGGATAATCAGTGATGGTGCCGTTTTGGAGAGGACTTCAACGCGGACAAAAAGCGTGGCAAGTCCGATAAGTATATTGACGATGATGTAGGTCACGATGGTCGTCTGAAACATATCGGGATTGACGCTGCCAACGAAGCGCTGAAAATTCGGATCCAGGAAAAGAAAAAGGAACAGGAATGAGATCAGTATACGGTAATAATTATATACACGAAGTATGGTCGAGCGTTGCGAGACCTGTTCGTCCTGAAGCGAAAGACCTGTCGTTTCGTCAAATGCGTGAAAGGTTGATTCTTCCAACGAGTTGACGGAGTTGTACACCAAATGCTATCCCATCAGACCGAAAGTAAGGATATTCAGCCAGGATTTGCGAGAACTCTTAACTGATTTTCTGGACCGAAACTGTCCCTCGTCGTCGAGTGATTTGTGCTCCGGGAAATTGGCAGAAAGCACCAGCAGAGTATCTTCGGCAAGACTGTTCATACCCAGCAGCTGGTAAGCCTCAACCATAATTGCCAGGGCATCAGGAACAGCAGCCGTGCCCTGGAGGTTTTCAAATACATAGCGTCCGCGGTTGGCAGCAGCGACATAAGCACCTCTATGGATGTAGTAGCGGGCGACATGCACTTCCGCTGCACCCAGCAGGTTTCTCAAGTACTGCATGCGTTTTTTCGCATCGGGAGCATACTCGCTATTTGGAAACCGTCGGATCAGAAGTGAAAAATCATCAAAAGAATCGCGGGCTGCACCCGGATCCCTCGTTGATGGATCCATAGAGAAAAGTTTTGCGAGAAAATTCTCATCCTCATCGAAGGATGCGAGGCCCTTGAGGTAGTAGGCGTAGTCTACATTTGGGTGGCGCGGATGAAGGCGAATAAAGCGATCAGCTGCGGCCCTGGCCGCCTCCGGCTGGGCGCTGCGATAATAGGCGAAAATAATCTCCAGTTGAGCCTGCTCTGCGTACCGGCCAAAGGGAAATCTGGCTTCAAGAAGTTGTAATTTTGAGACGGCATTAGCGTAGTTTTTTGATCGCAGGCTGCCCTGGGCAGATTCATAGTATTCGAGTTCCGTCGAGTCAACGTCTTCGTCTTCGTCTTTGCTGCACCCTGCCGTGAATAGCAGTGCTAGTGTGGCTAGAATAAGTGTTGCTTGAATATGACTGTATCGTGACATGTTTATCTTAATTGCTGCTGGGGCTTGAAAACCGGCCTATTTAACCATAGCCTTAATCAAGACCCAAGTTGTCCGTTCCCGGGCATCCTCCCCGTATGACTTCCAGAGTATGACTTCAAAAATCCAACACCAGAGCCATATCCCGAAAGAGATGGCCTATGACAGGCTAGACCAGGCGGTGGTTGCACTTTTCCCGCAGTATTCGAGGTCAAGGCTGCAGACATGGATTAAATCCGGTGAACTGGTTATAGATGGCCAACCCGGCAAATCAAAAGATAAGGTGATGGGCGGCGAGCTGGTTGAAATTGATGCTACTTTGGAAAGCATCACAGATGAAGCGGAAGATATACCCCTCGAGATCATTTTTGAGGATGAGTCAGTGCTTGTAGTCAATAAGCGTGCTGGGCTTGTGGTTCATCCTGGAGCAGGCAACCGGCAGGGTACGATGCTAAATGCATTGCTTCATCACCTGCCAGTCCTCAGTGAGATTCCTAGAGCTGGAATCGTTCACCGGCTGGACAAAAACACCACAGGGCTCATGGTTGTTGCCAAGACCCTGGTAAGTCAGAACAGCCTGGTAGCCCAATTACAGTTGCACACGGTCAAGAGGCTCTATGAAGCCATTGTTTATGGTACACCTCCCCATCATGGCTCGGTGAGCGCTGCCGTAGGACGTGATCCTGGGCACAGGACGCGCATGGTAGTGCGTGATGATGGTAAGGCTGCCACTACTCACTACCGTATTCTGCGTTCGTTTAGCTGTCATTCACATATGGAATTCTCCCTGGAAACGGGGAGAACCCACCAGATCAGGGTACACATGCAGCACCTGGGGTTCCCACTGGTTGGAGATGTCGCCTATGGTGGTCAATTTCGACAGCCAAAGGTCAGGGACGAATTGCTGTCATCAGATTTGAAGAGCTTTCCCCGGCAGGCTTTGCATGCGAAGGAGCTATCGTTTCGACATCCCGTGACAAACATGATGACCGAATTCAAAGCCCCCCTGCCCAATGATATTTCGACCCTCCTGTCGACACTCTACGCTGCAGAGGATGAGCAATGACTATCACCTGGGAAGAGCCTGACTGGCCTGCACCGGCTATTGTCAGGGCTGCCTTTACGCATCGAGGTGGCGGTTTCAGTGCGGAGCCCTATCAGAGCCTAAACCTGGCGAACCATGTAGGAGACGATGTGGAATCGGTGCGCTTGAATCGGAAGAAGCTGGTTTCAGCCTTGTCTTTGCCCGCAGAACCTGTATGGGTGAATCAGGTTCACTCTGAGCGGGTCATTGAGGTCACTTCGCCTGCTGTTTCGCTAGTTAGCGCTGATGGCTCTTA
>Ga0187827_10008227_pt1 | contig 11378 bp, 13 predicted proteins | sample ETNtaG_39_FD_167969 | JGI IMG/M metagenome (GOLD analysis project Ga0187827, IMG submission 167969) | Marine microbial and viral communities from oxygen minimum zone, Eastern Pacific Ocean - ETNP2014_SV_150_PacBio MetaG (Illumina Assembly) | ecosystem: Environmental > Aquatic > Marine > Hypoxic... | reverse complement strand
TAAGTCCTGCAGCGGTAGAATTAGATGGTGCAGATATAAATGGTGATGGTGAGGTTAATATCCTTGATGTAGTTGCATTAGTCAATATCATACTAAGCACCTAAACCCAACTCACCAATTCTTACTTCCATATAAATATTAGCAGAAACAATAAGCCGCAGAATCATAAATATAATTTTCAATTAATTAAATAATATTATTCATAATAATTAGTAAATTATTACCGTCGCGATTTAACCCAACTTGCAGGCGACATTAAAGAAAACTGCTAAATCGGGAGCATAAAGCACTCCTTGGTGCTTTTTTTGTTTTCGGTAAGGGTACTGAAAATGTGGAGATTTGAGAGGCTTGCAACCACGTTAAATATGTGCTAAACACCTTAAGCATAATTGCGTCCTCTTCAATCTCCTTTAATAGGAGAAATCATGAAAAAGAAAGTTGAAGTAAGGCTATCTCATCCAAAACATCCAAATATGTACCTATGTGAAAAATGTATGAGCTGGGATGGGGAATTTCACATAGAAGCATCTACAATATGTGAGGCACTATGGATACAAGTATCTTGCCTTTGCAATAGTATTAAATGCAAAAACTGTGGAAATAGTAGAATGATGCCTGGGTCCTGTGTGTGGACTATTAGAGATGATTCCTTTGCCCACGTCCCTAATTCTACAGGAATAAAACCATGTTCAAAATGTGGGAGTCAAATGATAAAGGATTAGCATATGTCAACTAAATGGGATATTTATTATGAATACTTGCATGACCCATAATAAATTTGTGGGCTATGAGTTATAAATGTATTTGTCCAATTTGTAAATCAGAAAATACCATACCCATCGCTTATGGCTATCCAAGTCCTGAGGCTGTTGAGGATTCAAAAAAGAGGGAAGTACATTTTGGAGGCTGTATTAACGATGATTTTAACCAAGCTAATCGCCACTGTAATGATTGTGAATATGATCTGGGCCAAGGAATAAAAGATGAGTAGAACCATATTGATTGAAAATTGTGAATATAGTGTTGAGTATGGATGTCCTCTTGAGTGGAAAAACTTAAAAAAGACAGATTATGAGGACTTAATTGATGAAGAAAAATTAAGAAGGAAGAAGGAAAAGAAAAAGGATAGTATTCAAAAGGGAAGAGGAAAATTGCAATGAATTTTCCGCATCCAAATGGTAAAATCAAACTTGAGGAATCAGCTCATAAATATATTCTAGAAGGTCATGAAGATATTGCATTTACTAGCGTAACTACTTGTATTTCTGAGTTCTTTGAAAAGTTTGATAAAGAGGCAGTTGCCTATAAACTTGTTACTACTATTCCTAAATATAAAGGAAAGACTACAGAAGATTTAATTAGCGAATGGGATGCTGCTGCAAAATATGGTACCGCAGTTCATAAGGAAATTGAGGATTATATTAAGTTCAAAAAAACACCTGAAATTGATCGAGCTATTGCTGGAGTCGATTGGTTAAATAAATATTTACAAAAATCAGATTATGATATATTTTCCGAGGTTATTGTGTACTGTAAAGACTTAAAAATAGCTGGGACTGTGGATCTACTTGTCTTTGATAAAGTAAGTCAAAAATATAATATATTAGATTGGAAAACATCTAAAGCTATCAAGACAGATTCGTATCAAATGAAAACTGGGAATAAACCTGAGACAAATGATTTACTAGATTGCAAGTTTAATCACTATGCTCTACAACTCTCACTCTACAGATATTTACTGGAAAATAATTATAACCTTGAACTTGATGACCAATTAATAATACATCTAGGTAATAATATTGTGCATGGATATATAGCACCCTATTTGGAGAGCCATATCGTTTCAATATTGAAAAATTATTAAAGGATTCTTATGTCATTCATTAAATCAATAAAAAAGATAGGTACAAAAATCAATTTATACAAACTGAATCAAGATGTTCTTGAGAAACAAATACATGGTACAACATTATTTAGTGATGCAATGAATCTTTGTTTTATAGATCTTGAAACTACAGGCCTTAATAAAGAAGAGGATGAAATTATTGAAATAGCTCTTAAGGCTGTTAAAATAGATAAAGCAGAAGGCAATATCATTTCATTTGATAATAAGTATGAATCCTTTCAAGATCCTGGGATAGAGATAGAAGAAAGAATAAGTCTCATTACTGGTATTACAGATAGTATGGTCGCTGGGCATAAAATTAATTGGGAAAACGTTAAAGAAATAATCAATAAAGCTGATATTATGATTGCACATAATGCAAGGTTTGACAGGGCTTTTTTAGATAGAAATATGCCTCTATCTAAAGATAAAGTATGGGCATGCTCTGTTTCAGATATAGATTGGCTTAGTCGTGGCTTTGCTAAAGGTTCTCTTGAACTTTTATCTACCTGGCATGGTTTTTATTATGAAAGTCATAGAGCTATGAATGATGTAGATGCACTTATTCATCTACTTACTCATCCATCCTATCAAGAAAATAAACCCGTCAATGAACTTATAAACAATTCTCAGATACCTTATTATAAGGTTATTGCTTCTAATAGTCCTTATGAAACTAAGGATATTTTAAGATCTCATAATTATAGATGGAATGGTGAGAAAAAATATTGGTGGAAATGTGTCAATAAAGATGGTATTGATCAGGAAAGAAATTGGTTAACTGATAATGTATATAATGGCTATTTCATGGGTATTGTTGAGGAAGTACTTATTCATGATAAGTATAAGAAATAAATGTTTAGTTTTAGCAGGAACCAGTCACAAACAATTAATATACCTAATATTGGCCCTGTATTATTTGAAAAAAGTAAAAGGGCTAAATATATCAATATATCAGTAAACCTCCAGCTATAATACGTGTTGCGATACCTAAAGGTATCTCATTTGAAAAGGCCGCAAAATTTGCATCCACAAAAACAGTCTGGATCAAAAAGACTCTTCATAAAATGAGTTTGCGCCAAGAAAATTCAGTCAAAATACCGCCCGTTAATAAGAATGAAACAAAACTATATTTGCTAAGCAGATTAGATGAATTAGCGAGAACGCATGGTTTTACATATAATAATGCTACGATTAGAAATCAGAAAACTAGATGGGGGAGTTGTTCCGGGCAAAATAATATCAGCTTAAATATGCAGCTTATGAATCTTCCTAAGCAGTTAATTGATTATGTAATCTTACATGAACTTGTTCATACTATTGTTAAGAATCATAGTCCTCTCTTTTGGGAAACTCTAAATAGTTATGCAATAAATGCTAAACACCAAAATAAAGAATTGAAAAAATATATACTAAAATAATAATAGCAGATTAAGAAGAATACAATGGATGAAAAATCTAGAGAAGACTTTGATGACGGAACATATAGAATCGGAAATTTTAATAAAGATGGTTTAAAGGAAGGAAAATGGTTTTATTACAATGAGTTCAGGTTTAGTATTTGTTGAACCTATTCTGATCATATAGTCATTGATTAGCCTTCGCTCTATTTTGGATTAGTTCTTTTAATTTTGGTTTAATTCTAGTCTGAAATTGTTTTAGAGGTGCAGCTTTGGAAGGTGTCTTTCTTAATTTTCGTTGACTTTCAATAGGAAGTTTTGCAATTTCAGCACACTCATCTGAACAGCAATTTTTAATATTTTCAGCACATTTGTCACATTGTATAAATAAAATATGGCAAGCTTGGTTAGCACAATTAGTATGCCTGCTTGACGGGTCATTACATTGGTGACAATTGCTGATGACGTCTGTGGTAATTTCTTCGCTCATACGATAGTCGAAGACAAAATTCTTTCCAATAAATTTAGAGTCTAATTTATTTTCTTTAATCTGATGAGCATACTCAATTATTCCTCCGTTTAATTGGTTTACATCTTTAAAATTGTGGTGTTTCAAATAAGCGCTTGCCTTTTCACATCGGATACCGCCAGTGCAATACAATAATATTTTATCATCTTCTTTCCCAGCTAATTGTTCTTTTACCATGGGCAATGAATCCTTAAAGGTGTCCACATCTGGACAAATAGCATTTTCAAAATGCCCCACTTCACTCTCGTAATAATTGCGCATATCCACTACTACAGAATCAGAAGCTTCCATAGCTAAATTAAATTCTTCTGCTGATAAAAGATTTCCTACTTTAGATGAATCGAAGGTTTCATCATTTAGTCCATCAGCAACTATTTGATTTTTTACTCTAACAATCAATTTAATAAAAGATTGATCAGATTCCTGTACTGCGGATTTTATATATATCTTGAAAAATTCAGGATGATTATCTAATTTATTAACAAATCCCTCCCAATTTTGTTCGGGCACACTTATTTGAGCGTTAATCCCTTCTTTTGCAATATACACTCTACCTAATATATTTATTTTCAACAATTCTTTATATAGTATATCCCGCATGTTCTGAGGATTTTCAATTTTCACATAACGGTAAAAAGAACAGGTTTTTCTTATAAATGATTCATTCAATTGTTCCTGAATCAATTGTGTTTTATTTTTTCGATTAAATAAATTATTCTTTGCCATATTAAAATTTACAGTCAATATTGGATTTTATTATCTTAAAGATGGATGGTTAATTTAAAATCTAACAGATATAAGTGGCCAATCTATAACCGCCTATCCAGTGTTTCTTTACTATCTAGTTAGCATATATCTCAGAAGTTTTGATACTCCGATGCCAATTTGACTATTAGTAAATAAAAAGTTTAAGTTATGCAATTTTATAGAATATCAGTTATGTTATAATTTAATATAGTTATTTTTCTTAAGATTTAGAAGATTTATCATTTGGTAGTGATAATCCTCTAGATATCGTACTGGAATATTGAGTGGTTTCCAGAAAATAGACAAACTACAGTTGAATATGTAATTCAAATTCATACTTTTAATTTAAAGCCATATACATTTAATTTTCATAATCCTTTCATTTATTATTGCATTAATATCCACTAAAAGGGAAATTATACTAATCTTCTTTAATTGAGTCTACTTCATCTTTGATTTCTTGTGTTGTTTTTTTAAACTCACGTATCCCTTGTCCTAAACCGCGGGCAAGTTCAGGTAACTTTTTACCGCCAAAAATGAGAATAATAGCTAGTATTATCAGTACAATTTCCCAAGGTCCTAAACTCATGATATTTCCTTTCTATTTAATTATAAATATGCTGATTCAGTTTTTCCCGATTATTAATATTTGTTAGATCTATAGAAAAATAAGAAAGATTAACAACTATCGGGTTCAATGATGATATTACATCAATTAATATATAAATTTCAACTGAAAATGCTTTTTCCAATATATAAATAAATTATTTCTTGTAATAATATAGCAATACATTTTATTATATACCGACCGGTCGGTCTATATTATGTCAGAAAATCTATCAAAAGAAGAGAGACAATATCAAATCATGGAGGCTGCCATGAAAGTTTTTACAAAAAAAGGATTTGCCAACGCTCGTATGGATGATATTGTTGAGGAATCAGGATTGAGCAAAGGAGCTATTTACCATTATTATCAAGGAAAAAAAGATATATTTTTAGCACTCATTGAGCACTGGGAAACACAGACATTTCCGGATTTTTATAGTAATAATGGTAAAGAAAGGACCGCTGCTGACACACTGCGAGATTTTGCAAGCGAAATATTAAAAGTATTTAATAATCGCAGTTACGTATTTCATGCAGAAGTAGAATTTTGGTCATTGTCCAACCAGGATGATGAAATAAGAAAACGCTCTCAAGAACTTTATGAAAAAATTATCAATCTTTTTGAATTGGTAATTAATAAAGGTATACGTGAAAATGAGTTTATTGTAGTTGATAGCAGGATAACAGCTATTTATGTTCTCTCAGTTTTCCAGGGTATAAATTGGTTTTGTATTTTTAATGATAAACAATTAAAGGCGGACAAATATATTCGTGATTCAATAGAAATGATTATTTCAGGACTAAGTAAAATTTAGGGGACGATATGAGTCAAGTAGAGACATTAGATAAAAAAGAATCATTTAATAATAGTAACTCGATAAACTCTTTAAGTATAGATTATTCGAAACTAAAGGGTAGAGGTGGGGCGTTTTTGATTACACCTATTGATAGAGGTGAGGTTTTTTCAAGAGAACAATTTACTGAAGAACATAAAATGTTTCAACAAACTGCAAAAGATTTCGCTGAAAATCAAATATTTCCTAGTAGAGATAAATTAAATGTCTTGAATGAAAAGTTAAGTGTAAAAATTTTTAAGGAAATGGGAGAATTGGGATTTTTAGGAGTAGATGTCGAGGAAAAATATGGAGGATTAGCTCTTGATAAGACAACAGCTTGTATTATTGTAGATGCATTGTCAGCTGGCCGAAATGCCTCTATTCTAGTCACAATGAGCGCACATACGGGTATTGCCATGCTACCCATTGCCTGGTATGGAAACGATGATCAGAAGGAAAAATATCTATCAAAACTAGCCTCTGGCGAGTGGATGGGATGTTATGCCCTGACAGAGCCTGGAGCTGGTTCAGATGCACTTTCAGGGACATCAACTGCTATTTTAAATGAAGAAGGTACTCATTATATCTTAAATGGGCAGAAGATTTATGTTACCAATGGTTCTTGGGCGGATGTGGCTATAACTTTTGCCAATGTAAATGGTAGATACACTGCATTCATTCTTGATAAGGAATGTGAAGGCTGGGTGGTTGGTGAAGAAGAGAAGAAACTAGGCATTAAGGGTTCATCTACAGTAACATTTTTCTTTGAAGATTGCAAAGTGCCTGTTTTTAATGTACTGGGAAAAGTGGGTGAGGGAGGCCCAATTGCATTCAATGTTCTTTATGTAGGTCGATACAAATTGGGCGTCACTACTGGCTCAGGTGCTAAATATGTGATTGATGCGGCTTTAGAATTTTCTACAGAAAGAAAACAATTCAATAGACCTGTTAAAGATTTTGCAATGCTACGAAGAAAATTCGCTAATATGGTCACTCGTTGCTGGGAATCTGACAGCATTAACTACATGATCACTGGCTCGATTGACTATACCCTAAAGCCTATTGATAAATCCTCTGATAATTATTTTGAAATTGTTCAGAAGACAATTGAAGATCACGGAATTGAAGCTTCTATTTCCAAAATTATAGGTTCTGAAACATTAGCTTATGTTGTAGATGAAGGAGTTCAGATTTACGGAGGTGCAGGATTTATTGAGGAATATCCGATGGCATGTACATATCGTGATGAACGGATTAATCGGATATTTGAAGGAACAAACGAGGTTAATCGCCTAATAATTGGCGTTACATTTCTAAAGAAAGCTATATTAGAAGAAATACCCCTTCGAGATATGATTTCTCAAAGAAGCTTTAATTGGTTGCCAAAAATCGATTTGAAAGCTCAAGAACTTATTATGGAATCAAAGGCAATCGAATTTTCCCGTTCATTCACTCTTTTCTGCCTGCATGAATCCATTTTAAAATACGGACAGGATCTAAAAAATGAGCAATGGATTATTGAACCCCTTGCCAATATGGTTATTGCAATGGCAGTTATGGATACTGGATATAAACGTTATCTGCAAATTGATGAGAGTGAACATAAAGACAACACATTAGAAGTGCTAAAGCTTTCAATAGCTGATCAGTTTCAAGAATGTTATGTAAATGGAATAGATATTGTAAATGCATTATTTACAGGAAATATATTAATAGAAAAACTAAACCTTATTAATAAGTGGAATGAGAAAACAGAATTTTCTCCAAAACGTATTGAAATCCAAAAGTGTATTTCTAAAACCCTTTATAAACATAAAAAATATTATCTCGATTAAGAACCAAGACTAAGGAGAATATTATATGTCAACAGAATCCTATATAATTGATGGTGGCAGAAGTCCTATCGGGCTTAAAAATGGTGAGATGGTAGGTGTACGATCTGACGATTTAACTGCGATGATCATAACAGGTATAATGACAAGAAATGCAATGATACCATCGGATGTGATTGAAGATGTTGTCGTTGGCTGTGCTTTCCCGGAGGGACCCCAAGGAATGCTAATGGCAAGAGCAGTGTCAATATTGGGGGATCTGCCCATTGAGACAGCTGGTAAAGTAGTAAACCGATTCTGTGGTTCATCTATGGATTCTGTGCATCAACTAAGCCAAGCAATTCTTGCAGGTGATATTGATTCAGGTATTGCGGCAGGCGTGGAAGATATGTTTGGTGTTCCCATGGGGGGGTTTAATCCCAGTTTTCATCCTGATTTGTATGAACAGGAATTATATATTGGCATGGGGGATACTGCAGAAATACTGGCGCGAGATCTAGATATATCACGTGAAGATCAGGAAGCTTTTGCAATTAGCTCACATGAAAAAGCCCTAGCAGCAATAAATGCAGGTAGATTTGACAATGAAATTATACCAGTTGAAATAAATGGGAATACAATTATCCGAGATGAAGGACCACGAGCCCCCAATGTAGAGAAAATTAAATCATTAGATCCAGCTTTTGATGCTGGAGGTACGATTACTGCTGCTACCTCTAGTCCAATCTCAGTTGGTGCAGCAGCAAGTATTATAATGAGTGGATCTAAAGCAGAAGAGTTAGGAATAATACCAAAATTTAAAATACGTTCACGGGCAGTGGCAGGTGTTGACTGGACTCGTATGGGATCCGGTCCGCTGCCTGCAACTGAAAAAGCGTTGAAAAAAGCCGCTCTAAGTATGGATGATATTGAAACCATTGAATTAAACGAAGCCTTTGCAGCTCAGTCTTTATATGTAATTAGAAAAGGTAGATGGGATATGGATAAAATTAATCTGAATGGAGGAGCTATTGCGTTAGGGCATCCATTGGGCTGTTCCGGAGTTAGAATTATTGTAACATTAATGAATGTAATGGAGCAACAAGATACAAGCCTAGGTCTTGCTACTATGTGTATTGGTAGTGGACAGGGCATTGCAACGGTGATTGAAAAAGTAAATTAAAGGATAATATAATGGGTGAAACAGTAAAAATAGAGAAGGTTGCCATTCTTGGTACTGGTGTTATGGGTGCACAAATAGCAGCTCATTTAACAAATGCAAAAATTCCTGTCCTTGGATTTGATGTAAGTCAAGAAGTATCAGAAAAAGGTGTAGAGTCAAGTACCAAGCTAAAGCCCAATGCATATTATAATCCCAAAACAGTTGAATTAATCACTCCCCTGAATTATGATGAACATATTGAACGAATCAATGAATGTGACTGGATTATAGAAGTAATCTCTGAGCGTTTGGATTGGAAACAGGATTTGTATGCTAAAATACAGCCACATTTGAAAAAAGATGCAATTATTACTTCAAATACATCAGGCATTTCAGCTTCAGAACTTATTTCTAAGATGGATGATGATATGGCTAATAGATTTTTTATCACCCATTTTTTTAATCCGCCCCGGTATATGAAGCTGGTGGAAATTATCCCTTCAAAAAAAACAAATCATGAATTAATTACACCAATAGTAGAATTCCTAGAAAATACTTTAGGCAAAGGGGTAGTCTATGCAAAGGATACACCCAATTTCATTGCCAATAGGATAGGCGTTTATGGCATTATGGCAACCCTTGATACGGCCCTAAAAATGAATATTTCCATAGAAAATGTTGATTCTCTAACTGGAACACTAATAGGTAGACCCAAGTCAGCAACATTCAGAACAGCAGATATAGTGGGTCTTGATACGATGTGTTATGTAGCTAATACAGCTTATGAAAAATGCACTGAGGATCCTGAGAAAGAGATTTTTAAAATTCCTAGTTATCTGCAGAAGATGGTTGATAATGGTTGGCTAGGACAGAAATCTAAACAAGGTTTTTATAAAAAAATTGATAAAGGTGTCATACATTCAATAGATTTAGAGACACTCGATTATTCACCCCAAGAAAAGAAACGTTATTCTGGAATTCGTCTAGCTAAAGAACATACATACGTGGGTGATAAAATAAAGGCTCTTGTAAATTCAGATGATGTAGCTGGTCAATTTATTTGGGAAGTTACAGCTAAAGCACTGGTGTATTCTGCAGGTCTTCTAGATGAAATAGCTGATGATATTGTCAATATTGACCGAGCCATGCGATGGGGTTTTGGCTGGGTACTTGGACCTTTTGAAGCATGGGATGCAATCGGTGTTTTGGATTCAGTTAATCGGATGAAAACAGAAAATAAGAGTATACCTTTATGGATTACTAAAATGTTGGAAAAAGACAGTGAAACATTCTATAAAAACCAAGAAGGTATAAATTGCTATTGGGATGTGAAAGAAGAAAGCTATATTCCGATTCCCGTATCTGAAAAAGAGCTCAAATTTTCTAATTTACAATACAATGGTAAACTTATTCAGGATCATTGGTCCGCATCAATTATTGATCTGGGAGATGATGTAGCAGGTATTAACTTTCATTCAGTTCTTCAGGCAGAGCTTAATCCTATAGATGGATCGATCCTCCAGACTTTATATAAAGCAAAGGACTGGGTAAAAGATAATCAATATAAGGGGCTTGTTATTTCTTCTGATAGTACAAATTTTTGTGCTGGTGCTAATTTGAACATGATTCTTAATTCAGCTTATCGTAAAGATTGGGATGAGCTTAATCTTACAGTCAAAACTATGCAAGATATTCTTCAGAGTCTTCATTATGCTCCATTTCCAGTTGTAGCAGCTCCTTTTGGTCTGGTATTGGGAGGAGGTTTTGAAACAATAGGTGCATGTGATAGAATCGTGGCTGCTGGTGAGAGTTATATTGGCTTGGTTGAAGTTGGAGTGGGACTTATACCTGGAGCAGGCGGGAATCTACGAATAATATCAAATCTCAGTAAAAAAATGAAAACTGCTATGCCTGGCGCATTTCCTATTATTCAGAAAGCCTTTGAAACTATTGGATTTGCTAAGGTGGCAACATCTGCAAAAGAGGCTCAGGCAATTGGGTATCTTAATAAGGATGATAGGATAATATTGAACCGCGATCATATTCTCTTTGAAGCTAAGAATGAAGTGCTGTCTATGGCTGATAATTATACTGTGCCAGAAGTTGAATCATTCAAGCTCCCCGGAAAAAGTGGGAGATTAGTGCTGGAAGGGACGCTCAAAGGTTTTGTAAAATCAGGTAAAATTAGTGAACATGATGCCCTTATTGGAAAGAAGTTGGGGCATGTGCTTACAGGCGGTGAAAAAGGTGGCCCTTTTTCCGCTGTGGATGAACAATACCTTTTAGATATCGAGAGGGAAATATTTATTAGTTTGTGCGGGGAACAAAAATCAATTGAGCGCATTGAATATATGCTTAAAAGAGGTAAACCGCTAAGGAATTAGCCCAAAGCAATAAACTTA
>Ga0187827_10008221_pt1 | contig 11381 bp, 8 predicted proteins | sample ETNtaG_39_FD_167969 | JGI IMG/M metagenome (GOLD analysis project Ga0187827, IMG submission 167969) | Marine microbial and viral communities from oxygen minimum zone, Eastern Pacific Ocean - ETNP2014_SV_150_PacBio MetaG (Illumina Assembly) | ecosystem: Environmental > Aquatic > Marine > Hypoxic... | reverse complement strand
GCTATGTTACATTTTGTAACGATCATGGGCATGTCATTGTAAATCACAGATGGAGCGCGTTTTTCTCCTTTTTGGCCTGTCGCTGCTGATTCTGGTCTCTCCGATCACCGGATGGTGGCTGCAGGCATCGCTGCCGTGGTACCTGCCTTTTCTCATCTGGCTGGTGATAATTCTGCTGATTCCCTGGGCGCACCGCAGGATCGACCACCGATGATCCTCACCGCACCGGGACTCTTCCTAAGCAGCCTGCTCTACCTGTCTCTGATGTTCCTGATTGCCTATGCCACAGAGAAGCGATGGTTGCCGTCCTGGCTACCCCGCCACCCGGTAGTTTATGTTCTGTCTCTGGGAGTCTACGCCACTACCTGGAGTTTCTACGGTAGCGTAGGCTACGCAGATTCTAACGGCTTCATGTTCCTGACCGTTTATCTAGGATTGACCCTGGCCTTCATTCTCACCCCGGTTATCCTTAGCCCGATCCTGCGCTTGGTGCGTGAGTATCAGTTGACCTCTTTGGCTGACCTGTTCGCGTTTCGCTTTCGCAGTCAGACCGCCGGTGTGCTGGTGACCCTATTTATGCTAGCTGGAACACTGCCTTATATCTCACTACAGATTCGCGCAGTAACCGAATCTGCCAGCGTACTGACACAGCAGTTTGCTCCACAATACCTGTCCCTGGGGTTTTGCGTGCTCATCGTACTGTTCGCCATACTCTTTGGCACCCGTCACATCTCCCCACGGGAGAAACACGAGGGGCTGGTTGTCGCTATCGCTTTCGAATCACTGGTGAAACTGCTCGCCCTCATTCTGGTCGCAGGCATCTGTGTCAGCGGGATCTTCGGTGGGATTGTGGGCCTGGGCGATTGGCTGGACCAGAATCCCGAAGCACTTCAGGCAATGACAACACCAGCCCGGGATGGTCCCTGGGTTAGCGTGCTGATTCTATCCTTTGCCGCGGCATTCCTACTGCCACGGCAGTTCCATATGCTGTTCACTGAGAACATTGCGCCGGGAACGCTGGCGCGCGCAGCCTGGGGCTTCCCACTTTTTCTGTTGATACTGAATCTCGCTATTCCAATCGTGCTGTGGGCGGCGATCAAACAGAACCTGGGTACTGTGCCCGATTACCATGTGCTGGGAATCGCCCGAAGCACCGGGTCTGCGGCACTCACTATCTTTGTCTTTCTCGGTGGCGTTTCGGCGGCCAGTGCCATGATTATCGTCAGCACCCTGGCTCTGGCAGGCATGACAGTAAACCACCTTCTTCTCCCGGCCACAGGCACACCCAGTTCCTCTGTCAACCTGTACCGCTGGCTGCTATGGGGGCGGCGGGTGATTATTGCGGTACTGGTCTTTGCGGGTTATGGCTTCTTTCTGGCTTTTGAGCGCAGCAGTCAACTGGTACAACTGGGCCTGATTTCATTTGTTGCCGTTGCTCAGTTTCTCCCCGGCATTATCGGCACCCTGTTCTGGGCAGGGGCAAACCGCCTTGGCTTTATCGCCGGCCTGACTGGAGGTGGGTTTATCTGGTTCTTTGTGCTGATCGTGCCCTTGTTGGGTGGTACCGGGCCAGACCAGGCATCTGTCACGCCTCCCCTGTGGGAGATAGCAGGCCAGAATAAATGGACCTTTTCGACGCTGACGTCGCTATCCATCAACAGCCTATTATTTGTGGTGTTGTCCGTACTGACCCGTCAGAGCGCGCCAGAGCGTGAAGCTGCCGCACTTTGTGTTCAGGGTATTCTGACGGCACCCTACCGGAGTCCGGTTCGGTTGGGCTCCTCGCGCGAATTCGTACCGGCCTTGGCGCGCGCACTGGGCCCCCAGACCGCCGAGTATGAAGTGCGCCGGGCCCAGCGTGACCTGAAGATGACCGAGGATGAGACCGACTCCCGGGCACTTGGCCGCCTGCGAGAGCGAATCGAGCGCAACCTCTCCGGCCTGCTGGGTCCGCACTTTGCCCGGGATGTGGTTGAGACCCGTCTGCCGATTGATCGTGATCAAAAGCTCCCGGTTGCTGAAAGAATGCGGTTCATGGAGGATCGTCTCGAGGCATCCCGCAGTCAACTGCGGGGCCTCGCTGCGCAACTCGATACCATGCGCCGCTACCACCGGCAAATCCTGGAAGATCTCCCCGTTGGGGTCTGCTCGGTCAGCTCCACTGGCATGGTTGCCGCGTGGAATCGCGTAATGGAAGATCTTTCGGGGGTCAACAAAGCCATGGCCCTGGGAAACCAGGTATCCAGCCTGGCTTCACCCTGGAATACCGTCATCGGAGAATTTCTGGACAGCGACCAGAAACAGATTCACAAGAAATTATTGCACCTGGACAAGCGGCCACGCTGGTTTGGTCTGTTTAAGGCCGAACTGACCGGCACCCTTCCACCGCATGATGCCAACATGCCAGCCGAATCCATCGGCACCAGTGTCCTATTGCAGGATTTGACGGATGTCCACCTGTTGGAAGATCAACTGGCACACAATGAACGGCTGGCTTCAATCGGTCGCTTCGCCTCAGGCGTGGCCCACGAGATTGGCAACCCGGTTACCGGCATTGCCTGTCTCGCCCAGAACCTGGAGGCCGAGATCGTCGACCCGGAGATGCGCTCGGAGGTCCAGGGCATACTGGAACAGACCGGTCGAATCAACAATATTGTTCAGACACTGGTAAATTTCGCTCGCCGCGGTGATGCCGATCTGCTGCAAAAGCACCGTTTCGGTCTTATCGGTTGCCTCGATGAAGCCAGTGAGTTGGTACGCCTGTCGCAACCCGACAAAACCATGAATGTTGCAATTGACTGTAGTCAGGACATTGATGTGGAAGGCGACCGGCAACGGCTATGTCAGGTGTTCGTCAATATTCTGACCAATGCTTATGACGCCAGCCCGCAGGACAGCATGATCCGGGTGCAAGTCGGTGAGCACACGGGCGGAGTCGAAATCAGCCTGCGAGATTACGGACACGGTATGAGTCAGGAGATAAGCGAACGAATCTTTGAACCTTTTATTACCACTAAGCAGCCGGGAGAAGGCACCGGCCTGGGCATGGCGCTGACCTACGGCATCATCCGGGATCACGATGGTGATATAGAAGTGGATAGTGCGCCTGATGCGGGGACCGAGGTCCGCATCACACTGCCCGCGCCGGCCTGACGAGTACCCGACACTTATGGATCGCATTCTGATTATTGAAGACGAGGTTGTTATTCGCCGGGCTCTGGCGAAATTACTCAAACGCGAGGGCTACGAGGTCGCCGAGGCCTCCTCGGTAACCGAAAGCGAGACCCAATTCAGTCTCGATGCCTTCAGTCTGATCATCGCGGATCTACGCCTGCCGGGAGGCCTGGGGACCGAAGTGATCGAGAAGTGTGCGGGAACGCCGGTGCTGATCATGACCAGCTACGCCAGCATTAACTCGGCAGTGGAGTCCATGAAAGCCGGAGCTGCGGATTACATCGCAAAGCCGTTCAATCACGACGAAATGCTGATCGTGACTGACCGACTGATCCGTCAGAATCTGCTGTTTCGACAGAATCAAGCGCTGCGCAAAGACATTGAGCGCACGTACCCGGTCTGGGGGATGGTCGGTCAATCCCCCGCGATGCAGGCCGTTCTTGCCCGTATCGCCAAGGTTGCCCCCACTGACTCAACCGTGTTGATTTATGGTGAGTCAGGCACCGGTAAGGAACTGGTAGCCCGGGCCATCCATGAACAAGGTGAGCGTCATAATGCCCCACTGGTTACCATGAACTGCGCGGCTATTCCTGACAGCCTCATGGAGTCTGAGCTTTTTGGTTATGAAAAAGGGGCGTTCACCGGTGCTGACCGTGCCAGTGCTGGGTTGATCGAAAGCGCCGACAGCGGCACTTTGTTCTTGGATGAGGTGGCCGAACTCTCCGCTGCCGCCCAGGCCGGACTGCTGCGGGTAATTCAGGAAGGCGAGGTGCGGCGACTCGGTTCTAACCGGCTCAAAAAGGTGAATGTTCGAGTACTCGCCGCCACCCATCGAGACCTGATCGAACGCGTCCAGAAAGAGCTCTTCCGTCAGGACCTGCTATACCGGCTTCAGGTCGTCGAAATTAACCTGCCACCCTTGCGCGAGCGCAAGGAAGATCTTCCTGCCTTGGCGGATCACCTTCTGACACGGACCTGCCAACAACTCAACCGACCACTTTGTACCCTACCCGAGCAAACTCGAGCATGTATCACGGATTACGACTGGCCCGGCAATGTTCGCGAGCTGGAAAACGCGATCGAGCGCGCGGTAATCCTTTGTGACGAAGAAACGATCACTCCCGAGCTGATGAATCTGAAACGCTCCGGCGAACGCGATCATCCCCAGTCCAATCCCGCCCGACCCAGGGCTTCGCTGGATGAGTATTTTGTCGAGTTCGTCCAACAACACGAAGGGCGGATGACCGAGACTGAGATCGCCCGACAGTTAGGCATCAGCCGCAAAACACTTTGGGAGCGGCGCCAGAGATTTAACATTCCCCGAGAGCAAGCTACGCGTAAGGCCCGCAGGTCCTAGGGCCCACCTCAGACTTAGCAGAAAGCCACTGCGGCTTGTTACGTTACTTCCCATAAAAAGGGTTACTTTACGTAACACTTTCTCACCAATACGGTTTTATTAATGGTCAATGCCATGGTAAACCTTAAAAAAAATGACTTTTTTTACTGGCACGGTTCTTGCATCTATTTCACTAACGTATCAATGGATTGATACGGAGGCTTAACCAAAACTGCAGTTTGCCCTCGGCTGGATCCTTTCAACACCGCCAGGGGTAAATAGGAGGGCAACTTATGACACACGTGGATCAATCAACACGTGAAGCACATTGGGCCAAAACTAAAGGGTTGATGATCACAACCCTGATCATCTGGTTCATCTTCTCGTACCTTGTTCACTGGTTTGCTGACAGCCTGAACGCCGTCTCTTTCCTTGGTTTCCCGTTGGGCTTCTATATGGCGGCCCAGGGCTCATTAGTCATTTTCGTGGTACTGATCTTCTGGTTTGCCAGACGCCAGCACGCAATTGACGTAGAGCACGGCGTGGCCGAGGAAGAAACCAGCGGCCAGCAGAATTAAGGAGAAACAATATGGCTATTATCAAAGGTGACTTTATAGACAATCTGCCGAAAGTCTACGGGCTGTACACCGGTGGTTTTGTCGTCTTTATCCTGCTGATGGCAATCCTGGAGCAGGCAGGACTGGGGGCCGACACGATCGGCATTCTGTTCGTGGCCTTCACCGTGGTGATCTATGCCACCATCGGGTGGTTATCCCGCACCATGCAAGTGGATGCTTACTACGTGGCAGGACGCCAGGTCCCAGCGGTATTCAACGGCATGGCGACCGCGGCCGACTGGATGTCAGGTGCTTCCTTCGTTGCAATGGCGGGCGGTATCTACTTCGGAGGCCATGGCTACATTGCGTTCGTCGTCGGCTGGACCGGCGGTTATGTGCTGGTAGCCTCGCTGATGGCGCCGTACCTGCGTAAATTCGGCTGCTATACCGTGCCGGATTTCATAGGAACCCGTTATGGTGGCAACCTCGCACGCTTTTTAGCGGTGTGTGTACTGACGTTGGCCTCGTTCACCTACGTGACGGCGCAAATCAACGCTACCGGCACAATCGCCTCACGGGCGCTGCAGATTCCCTTCGAAGTGGGCGTCTGGTTTGGCCTGCTGGGCATTTTGCTCTGTTCCATGCTGGGCGGTATGCGGGCGGTGACCTGGACCCAGGTGGCCCAGTACATCGTGCTGATCATCGCCTATGTGGTGCCTGTGATCTGGATGTCCAACAAGCAAGGCTTTGGCCTTATTCCACAGCTCGTCTATGGCGATGCGGTTATGCGGTTGGGCGAGCTTGAAACCCTGCACGGCGTAGGCACCAAGCCGACTGAGGCATTCGCTGGACTCAAGGCACTGACAGTAGCGCACTACGAAGCGGGTACAACCTTTGCCGCGAAGTGGAAGTTCGTCACCCTGGTGTTCTGCATGATGGCCGGTACGGCATCGCTGCCGCACATTCTGATGCGTTACTTCACGACACCCAGTGTCAAAGCAGCACGCCAGTCGGTTGCTTGGTCGCTGTTCTTTATCTTCCTGCTGTATTTCACCGCGCCGGCGCTGGCGACCTTTACCAAACTGCAGGTGCTTGATCCAAATCTGGCAACCGGCATCATTGGCAAAGCTATCACCGAGGTTAATGCGCTGGACTGGATACAGAAGTGGAGTAATGTCGGCTTCCTGGCGATCTCTGACAGCAACGGCGATGGCATCCTCCAGATCAATGAGTTCTTCATGCGCGGGGATATCGTGGTGCTGGCTACGCCTGAAATCGCGGGACTACCGTACGTCATCTCAGGCCTGGTCGCGGCGGGTGGCATGGCAGCTGCAATGTCAACGGCTGATGGACTGCTGCTGGCTATCGCCAATGCATTGTCACATGATCTGTACTACAAGATCATTGACCCCAAAGCGGATACCAAGCACCGTCTGATCGTAGCCCGCGTGCTGCTGATCGTCATTGGTGCTTGCGGTGCTTATGTCGCGAGTATGAAGCTCACCAGTATCCTGGGCGCGGTAGCCTGGGCCTTCGACTTTGCTATGTCGGGCCTGTTCTTCCCGCTGGTCCTTGGCGTCTGGTGGAAACGAGCTAACCGCCAGGGTGCAATAGCCGGTATGTTCTTAGGCCTGCTCTCGGGAACCTGGTATCTGTACATGGTTAAATGGGGCGGCATGGACCCGTGGCTCTACATCGACCACCTGCGCTTTGGCATTATCGGTGCCTCAGTCAGCCTGGTGGCCATGATCGTAGTTAGCCTGGCGACTGCCGAACCTGACGAGGAAACCCAGCGGATGGTGGACGAAGTCCGGATTCCGAAGGGCGAATCAGTGCTGTCTTCCACGCACTGACCTTAATCTCGTAAACTGTGAGCCGGGGCGAAGCCTGTCTTCGCCCCGGTTTTTTTTCACCTTAAGCTAAGAGGACCGGCAAGATGACCGAGGCATTCCCCTTATGGGTACTCGTGGTGGATTACATTATGGGGGTCATCATGTGGACCCTGATCGGCCGCTTCGGTATGTCACTGTTTCTGCGCGAGGACACCCCGTTCTTCTTTGCGCGCTTTTTTATTCGAGTTACCAACCCCCTGCTGCATCTTTTTGGCCCGATTACACCGAAGTTTCTGATCCGCCCGCTGATCCCGCTTTATATCGCCTGGTTTTTCTTTATGATCCGCTTTTATCTTATGCCCTGGCTCCTGGGCTACACGGTCATGGGGATGCTCTCTTTTCCACTGGAGAGCGAGTTTGCCGGAGGGCTTAACTACTTCATCAATAAGCTGGTCAACTGATCGCAAACTGAACTGGCGAAAAAAAGAAAAAATACAACGGATCCGCCATGCGCGCCGGCACCAGAAGCGCTATTCTCGATGAAGCAACCCGCTACAACGCGCAGAACCGCGCGCCGCGGTTATCCGGGGCGCTCTACCTGAAGATACAGCAGTTCCAAACTCAATGTGGCTGCAGCGAGGGCGGTAATCTCAGCATGGTCATAGGCCGGCGCTACCTCCACGACATCCATCCCGACGATATCAAGGCCCTTGAGCCCTCTAAGAATCTGCAATGCCGTATTGCTGGCAAGGCCGCCGGCCACCGGCGTTCCCGTACCCGGGGCAAAGGCTGGATCCAGGCAGTCAATATCGAATGTCAGATAGGCTTTTCGACTCCCGACCCGCTCTCGAATTGCCTCGACCGCACTGACCCAACCCTGGTTATTTACCCAATCAGCGTCGAGAACCGCAAAACCGTGGGTTAAGGGCTCGTACTCCGTACGAATCCCGACCTGGACAGAGCACGCAGGATCAATGAGTCCCTCACGGGGTGCCCGATAGAACATGGTGCCATGATCGAATTCACCACCTTGCTCGTAAGTATCGGTGTGGGCATCAAAATGAATCAGCGCCAATTCGCCATGAACTGCATGATGGGCCCGTAACAACGGCAGGGTGACAAAGTGATCACCCCCGAAACTCAGCAGCGTTTTGCCTGAGCGCAGGAGTTCCATCGCCCGATCCTGCAATGCTTGGGAGAATGCAGCACTATCTCCGGGGGCATAAACCAGATCACCGCAGTCGATCACCTTGAGATGATCGGCCAGTGCGTAGGGCCACGGCCAACGAGCCTCTTCCCAACGCAAGTTGCCGGAGGCCTGGCGAATAGCAGCCGGACCACTGCGGGTGCCGGCTCGGCCAGTAGTGCCCAGATCGTAGGGGACGCCCAGTACCGCAACATCTGCCGGCTCACTCAGAGGATCATGACTGAGCGGACAGCCCAAAAACCCGAACAGGTTCGCATAAAGCGAAACATCATCCTTGATATCCGAATCAACCATTGAGTCCTCCCCGATTTATGGCGCTACAGTCTAGAGAAGACCGTACCAGAAAAACAGGCCGGCAGGCTGCTCCGGATCGTTCTGGATCTGCGGGCATATCAATACCATACGCTCCCGGGGACATGAAACCGGGTGTCGTCCCAAGCCGGGCAACATCACGCCCGAGGCCGCACAGCCCTTAAAGGACGCCCAAATGAATAATCTTGCAGGAGTCAGTCGATCGGGCGTTGGTCGTCTATCACCTTGCCATCATTGGGTAAAGTGCCCTGCTCAACGAAGGCCACCTCCCCGCGCACTTTGCAGACATCCCGAATACTGGCACCAATATGCCCGGCAAGCTCCTCGGACTCGGGGCCGGAAAGTTCACAGCGCAAGGTCATGGAATCTGCATTATCAAACCGCTCGATTACCAGCCGCGCCCGGCTGATCTCCTGGTGGCGCGATATGACATTAGCGATCTGTGATGGGTAGACAAACATGCCCCGAACTTTTGCTGTCTGATCGGCACGGCCCATCCATCCCATAATCCGCTGGTTGGTACGCCCGCAGGGGCTGGCGCCCTCCATTAATGCCGACAAATCTCCCGTCGCAAAGCGAATCAGGGGGTAACCCGGCTGCAGCGTAGTCACGAGAACCTCGCCCACCTCGCCCGATGCAACCGGATCACCGGTACCTGGACGCACAATCTCGACAAGCACGCCTTCATCCAGAATCAGTCCTTCCCGTGCGGACGACTCATAGGCAATCAAACCCACATCCGCCGTGGCATAAGCCTGCAGCACATCTACCCCTTTGTCCGACAACTCCTCGCGCAGCGTTGACGGCAGGGCCTCTCCCGAAACCAGGCCAACTTGCACGCTGGAGACATCCGCCCCGGTTTCGCCAGCTTTATCGAGCAGAATTTTCAGAAAAGACGGGGTACCTACGTAGGCCCGGGGACGAAGATGTGCAAGCGCCTGCACCTGCAATTCGCTCTGGCCCGTGCCCGCCGGAAAGACTGTACAACCCAGTGCCTGCGCGCCGCCTTCGAGCATGAACCCGGCAGGCGTGAAGTGATAGGAAAAAGTGTTATGCACCAAATCCCCTTCCCGACAACCCGCCGCATACAGCGCACGCGCCGTACGCCAGAAATCCGGCATGTCGCTTTGAGGTTCAAAAATCGCACCGGGTGAGGCAAATAACCGGGGCAATGCGTGCCCTGAGAGGCTGCAGTAGCCGCCTAGCGGTGGGGCTGTTGCCTGGGCCTGAGCCAACTCGGACTTTCGCGTAACCGGCAGTCCAGCGAGTGAATCAGGATCGCGGATTGCATCAGGATCAATCTCCTGCAGCAAAGCCGCGTACGCGGGCGTCTGCGCCTTCGCATAGCGCAACTGCTCACGCAGTAAATCAAATTGCTCGGCTTCACGCTGCTCCATATTGCGTGTTTCCAGAGCATCGTAGTAATCGCTCATCTCATCCTGGAAAATTATGTTACTCGTACCTGACCAACTCGGATTAGCTTCTGCCCATGCGCTGGGTTACAGATTGAGACGCTGTTAACTCAACCAGCGTTTTCTCCGACGATAATGTTTCACGTTTCGGAAGCTCTTTCTTTCTCCACCGCTAACCCCAAGATAAAACTCTTTTACGTCCTGGTTATCCAGCAGTGTCTTGGCGTCCCCATCCATGACGACTCGGCCATTTTCAAGAATATAACCATAATGGCAGTAACGCAGTGCCATGTTGGTATTTTGTTCTGCCAATAGGAAAGTGACCCGCTCTTTCTCATTCAGTTGCTGCATGATCTCGCAGATTTCTTCAACAAGGGTTGGCGCTAATCCCATCGAAGGTTCGTCAAGCAATATCATTTTCGGCCGGGCCATCAGAGCCCGCCCTACTGCTGTCATCTGCTGCTCCCCGCCAGAGGTATAGCCGGAGGTGCTGTTGCGCCGATCCTTGAGGCGCGGGAAGTAACCATAAACCAGTTCCAGATCCGCTCGGATCGAAGACGCACCATCGGTACGGGTGAATGCGCCAGTCAGTAGGTTTTCTTCCACCGTCAAATGTTCGAAGCAGCGGCGGCCTTCCATAACCTGAATCACGCCCCGCTTCACCAGCTGGTTAGCTGAGAGACCTTGAACAGATTCTCCACGAAACTCGATAGATCCTTTGGTGACGTTGCCGCGCTCCGCCATCAACAGATTGGATATCGATTTGAGCGTAGTCGTCTTACCCGCTCCATTGGCCCCGAGGAGGGCGACAATGCCCCCCTCGGGAACCTCTAGAGATACGCCTTTCAAGACCAAGATGACATGGTCATAGACAACCTCGATATTGTTCACCGTCAGCAGTTTCGCTGCTTCTTTGTTCAAGGTCGCTTCCATGAAATCCTAGCCTGTACTTAACTGAGCAATCAGCCGCAATCGGTGCCCATTGACATACCGGAGCGAGGCGTAATGCCCTTTTCTTTTGCGTAAGCAGCGGCAGAGGCTTCGATCATTGGGCGAGTGATATCATCCAACGGCTCGATCCAATCGGAAATAAAGTTCCACTGTTGGCCGTCCCACTGTTGGAAACGCGCTGATCCACCACCCTCGTGATCGTCACAAGTGATCTTGAATGGGGGCACCACATTGGTCGCACCCAGTTCCGCGATCCTTTCGGCGGTGAGATCAAGATTCTCCATCGCCCAGCGGAATTCCTCACCACTGATTGGACCTACACCGAATTTTGCCTGTGCGTTGCGAATCACTTCGGTGACAACGATACCAGCAGCGACGCCGCGCAGGTGATACACACTACCGACACGAGACGATGCAATATTGCCTTTCATAACCCCATAGACGTACTCGAATATGTCAGAGATAACTGGAAAATCGGTGCCAGTTCCATGGAACGCTGCACTGATATACCCCTTGGCAGAGGCGCCTGCAGGTATTGCATCTTCTTCAGCCCCGCACCACCAGACCCCAATAATATGATCTGCCGGGAAGCCCATTCGG
>Ga0187827_10008217_pt1 | contig 11383 bp, 10 predicted proteins | sample ETNtaG_39_FD_167969 | JGI IMG/M metagenome (GOLD analysis project Ga0187827, IMG submission 167969) | Marine microbial and viral communities from oxygen minimum zone, Eastern Pacific Ocean - ETNP2014_SV_150_PacBio MetaG (Illumina Assembly) | ecosystem: Environmental > Aquatic > Marine > Hypoxic... | reverse complement strand
AAACCTCATACACCGAGTCCCCATACAGAAAACCTCGATCCATGACCGGGATCACCGCATCAGCCATCGGCGTGATGAGACCATCGACATTAATCATTGGGTTCATATCACGGAATCCATTTTGTCTTGCCCTATACTCAGTAGATAATTAACGCCATAAACAATCTTTCACTCGTAGCGAATCGAGACCGAAAATAGTGCTTTAACTCAGAGCCAGCATCTCATAATTGATGGCTGCACTCAACAATTGAGTTAAAACACGATCTGCCTCGTGCGGAATTCGGTTCTCTACTGAAACTACAAATCAACCCGAACCCACGACAACCCTTGACAATCCCATCCAACGTTATAGATGCCTGCGCTTCCCGACAGACGTACTGAAAACATCGCCAAGATTGCCTGCACTCTGGCCGGAGCGATATGGGGACTATATTGGATTCCCGTACGCGCCCTGCACGATGCAGGAATTCAAGGGCTCTGGGCGACAGCGGTGTTTTACTTAGTCCCCTTTATTCTGATGCTCCCAATCGGATTGTTGCGCTGGCGGCAGATCATCGCTGCAGGTTGGATGATGCAAGGGATCGCTATCATCGGTGGCCTATGCTTGGTTTTATATTCGACCGCATTTCTCTATACGGATGTTATCCATGCGACCCTTCTGTATTACCTGACTCCTATTTGGAGTGCCCTACTCGCTCGGGCATGGTTAAAGGAACCCATCACCAGGGACCGCACACTGGCCATTATTCTTGGGACAGCGGGACTATTAATAATCCTGAACCTAGATCAAGGTCTTCCACTACCCAGGAATCCAGGTGACTGGATGGCGCTCGTTTCAGGGCTAATTTGGGCTTTATTTGCCAACGTAATGCGTCGTAATGAATCCAGCTATAACACAGTAGATGTACTTTTTTCTTGGTTTTTCTGGGGCACCATAATAGCGGTGGCACTTGGACTGCTACAAATTCTTGACAGACCAGACCCTCCCAGTGCCGAGCAGATAATTACAGTTCTCCCGTGGTTACTCCCAGTAGTTATCTTCCTGATTATCCCCGGATTTTACGCCATTACCTGGGGTGTTCCCTTATTGAACCCGGGCACTGTAGGTGTTCTGTTTATGACGGAGATCAGCGTTGGAGCAATCAGTGCAGCACTCCTGACAAATGAGCCCTTTGGGTTTCGGGAAATTCTCGGTGTGATACTCATTACTGCGGCGGGTCTTACCGAAGTTGTTATTCCTATCCTCGGCACACTATTTTCTAGCCGCAGTACACGAGTCGATCGGAACAGTTAGCTCCTGTTCAATACCCCCGCTGCTTTTCGGCACCAGCATACAAAATCTCTGACAAACGAGTATTGACTCCATCTCTAAACGCCACATTTGCAAGGTCCACTTCAGCATCAGGCCTTGGGCCCTTGGTAAAATTACCATGCTCATCTCTTCCTCGAACCAGCAACGCATAATCCTGCCCGTGCACTTGACGAGTACTGGGATGGGCAAAAGACTGAAGTGCAATACCTATCCTCCGATCAGATGTTTTATTGGGTCCCGACCCATGAATCGTTCGAGCATGGTGTAGGGACATCTGCCCAGGTTCAAGCTCAATATCCAAAGCGGAATCTTCATCGACATCCTCTATCTGCTGGCCTCTCGTAAGTATGTTGTCCTCACCAAAAGTGTCGATGTGCTGCTGGATATCTAACCGATGACTACCGCGAATCACACGGATACATCCGTTTTCACGAGTGCTTTCGGTTAGCGCAATCCAGGCTGTCAGGCTAGTTTGTGGTTCGAGACCCATATAGGTCGCGTCCTGGTGATAAGTGACATGGTGAAGACTGTTGGGTTCTTTAATAAACAAAACTGTATTCGTCAAAACAATGTCAGGACCGATCAGACACTCAACAGCATCAAGTATCTCTTCCCGATGTACGATTTCATCAAGACAGGCGAGTAAGTAGTGGGCATTGTTACGTTTCTCTGGTCCGATTAGCTCGGGAAAAGAGTTTTCTGCAGATTCCAGACGGCGTCGAAGATCATTTGCAACAGATGGTTGCATCACGGTGATCGGAGCAACCACTCCGTCTTTTTGATAACGAGAAATTTCGTCAACGGAAAGTTTCATGACCATCTAACCCTCTTCACAAAGTTTTAGAGGCAGGTAAATATATGCTAAAGGCAAGTTCAAAACCAAAAAATAGCTTATTCAACACCATTAGAGAGTTCAATCAGGTTGCCGTCGGGGTCCCGGATATAGATCGATCGAAGGCGCCCAGATGCGCCAGTACGCAAAACTGGGCCTTCAATAATCTCGACACCCCGTTGTACCAGTTGTTCTTGTAACGCCTCAACAGGCTCCGAAACAATAAAGCAAAGATCCCCGGTGCCAGCAACCGATACCCTCGCCTTGGGTTCGTAATCCCATCCGGCAGGATGCAGATTGATTTTTTGATCGCCAAAGTGAAGTGCTACGCGCCCTTCTCCAAAGACTCGTTTCTCCATACCAAGGTAGGTCGTGTAGAACGCGGCAATAGCCTCGACATCGGAAACAGGCAATACCAAATGATCCAGTTTTTCGATTGTCATTAAATGTGTTCTGAGTTTGGTTCTGGTTCAGAATTAAAGAGCCAGTTGAACCGTGGCATGTTCATGGGGATTTGCAACGCCGTCGGTATTTGCACAAATATGCTGTCATCCTTACCCCCGTATTCCAGCAAGAGAACCGAAGTATTTGAATCCTCTGTCAGGCGATTTGCCAGGACACACCCCGCCGATCCTGCGCCAAGGATGATGTAATCAAATAATTTGTCCATTTCCTTTTCTCTTTGTGCCTGGCAGGGCAATGCCTGAATATTTAGGGTGCTTTTGAAAAAGTCGCTTACCCTAAACTAAGCGTATTGTCCTAAATTAACTGGCGACACCTACCAATACTGGGCAAAACAGATCCCAAGTCTAAATTAATTTAGGACAAAAGTTGTACAATTGCCCGCAGTAAACGTTGCGCTTAACGGGAAAACGACCACTGTTTACTCAGGACTCTATGTCCAGCACTTCATGACGATTACGATAAGAAACCAGCAATAATGAGGAGGGTGATGGAACCAGCGGTATCCCAAGCACTTGCTTCGATTAGTTTTTTCGAAAAACTGGATCTTAACTCGATCAAAATTGAGCGCCTAGGCGGACTTACTAACCGGAACTATAAGATTGACTGCACTCTTGGTGTGTTTGTGCTGCGTCTCGCTGGCGAAGGTACCAGCGACTATATCGACCGAAAAGCGGAGCACCATAACGCGTTGATCGCCTCCAACGCCGGCGTTAATACCGAGATTATTCACTTTGACATAGATAGGGGCACTATGGTCAGCCGTTACATAGATAACGGAATCACTCTAGATATTGCAGCGCTAAAAGACGAAGCTGTTTTGAACAGAACAGGACATGCATTCCGTCAATTGCATGACTGCGGTCAAGCATTCAGTGGTGAGTTTGAACTCTTTCAACAAATTGACCAGTATCTATCGGTCCTTAATGAATTGGGAGCTGAGCTGCCTTCCGGTTATATGGAGGTACAAAAAGACGCTGAGAGATTACGCACCGCGCTGACCTTACACCCCTTGCCGAACTGTCCATGCCACTGCGACCCCATGGTCGAGAACTGCGTCGACAACGGTAAGAAGGTATTTATTATTGATTTTGAATACGCTGGTAATAATGATCCGATGTGGGATTTGGGAGATTTATCGGTTGAGGGAAATTTTACGCAAGAGCAAGAGTACATTTTCATGACGTCTTATTTTGGTCACGAGCCCACACCTTTTGATGTAGGTCGAATGGTAATGTACAAAGCTATGTGTGACCTCCTATGGACTCTTTGGGGAGTCGTCCAACACGCCAATAACAATCCAGCGGATGACTTTTGGACTTACGCTGTGGATAGACTCAATCGCTGCCGCACGTTGATGAGTAGTGCAGAGTTTCCAAAACACCTCTCTGCGGTCCAGCGGGGACCCAATGAGTGATGCCAAGAGCGCTTCTCGAGCATTCCTATAATCAAACCAAATATTCCCGCGCCTAGACATTGCAGTATGAATTAGTGTTCGGGCCAAAATTTGTTAGCGCGGGTGGACTAAATTCCGCAAAAAAACTAATTGAGCATCTGCCCTCCCCTCGACCTCATGTGTTGAGATAAAATGAGTTTCAAACCCTCACACCGTCAAACAGTTTTATGATCAGCTGGTAGGAAATTCAGCGGGACACTAGCGTATTTGGCCCAAGGCGTTTGGGGATTCTTAGGAGTTTTTGGAATATTTTCTGTTTTCGGGAGATTTACTGAATGCTGAGGCAAACCTTGCTACACTGCCCCCGAAAGTCATGTTTACGCTTGGGGCGCGAACCGTAATCGTAATTTCATGGGCCAATAATTCATCAACTAATAACCAAGGGAGGATAGGATGAAATTGTTTAAACACATCGCGCTGACAGCCGCCTTGATCTGGACAGGACAGGTTTCGGCCGCTGGGATGGGCGCTACTGGGGAGGCGATCAAGCTTGCGATGAACGAATGGACGGGGCAGCACATCTCGACCCATGTGGCCGGCGAAATCCTGAAACGTATGGGATACAGCGTGGAGTATGTCACTGCCGGTTACTACCCCCAGATGCAGGCGCTTGAGGACAACACCGTCTCTGCCACACTCGAGATATGGAGTTCCAATATTGGAGAGCACTACGACAAGGCTCTGGCATCTGGTAACGTAGAGGAAATTGGTGACCTCGGGCTGGTTCCCGTCGAGAGCTGGTTTATCAATAACGCGGCCCTGGAAAAGTGCCCGGGTTTGCCCGACTACAAGGCTCTGTACAACTGTGTCGAGGTTTTTGCCAATGCCGAAACATTTCCCAAAGGCCGATTCGTAGATTATCCGGCAGACTGGGGTACCAGCAATGTCGATCGAATTAAAGCCTGGGAACTCGAATACACGTCCGTACCTGCCGGCAGTGAAGGCGCCCTGATTGCAGAAATCCAGGGTGCTGAAGCCCGTAACGAGCCCTTGGTGATCATGTTCTGGGAACCCCATTGGTTGCATGCCGTGGTAGACCTGACCAATGTCAACCTACCACCTTACGAAGACGGATGTCATGATGATCCAGCGGTTGGTGTAAACCCCAATGCGACCTGGGACTGTGACTGGGCACGGGGCTATATCAAGAAAATGGCCTGGACCGGCCTTAAGGACAAGTGGCCAGCAGCGTACGAGCTTCTGTCAGCCTATACCTTGACCAACGATGATCAGATTCCAATGATGAATGCCATCGACCAGGAAGGTAATAAGCTGGAAGATGTCATTTCTGCCTGGGTAGATGCAAACGAGGCGAAATGGAAACCCTGGGTAGATGCTGCGACCCAATAATTCAGACTAACGCAATTAAATCAAAAACGGCGATTCTTATCGCCGTTTTTTTTCAGCCGACAGCAGATTCATGAATTCACCCGGGGATAAAGTCAAGATCTCCTGCCGTAATGTCTGGAAGGTCTACGGCAAAGACCCAGGCCAATTCTTTGATGACAAAAACGGAAAGGTTGCCGACAAACAGGCCACGTTTAAAGCAATAGCTGAGTCCGGGCATATCGGTGCTGCCTGTAATGCGAGCTTTGAAGTCTATGCCGGCGAGATTTTTATCATTATGGGATTGTCCGGTTCCGGCAAATCGACGATGGTCAGATGCCTCTCCCGTCTGGTAGAGCCAACTGCCGGTGAGGTCCTGTTGGATGGCAAAGACCTGCTAAAAGTAGACGAAGCTGAGCTGATCAATATGCGTCGTCACAAGATGGGAATGGTGTTCCAGAATTTTGGACTGCTGCCCCATCTGACCGTGCTCGAAAACATCTGCTTTCCCCTGAAAGTCCAGGGGATCGAACCTGCCAGGCGTGAGGAGAAAGCGCAGGAAGTGGTTAATCTCGTGGGCCTCGACGGACGCGAGGATAGCTTTCCGAGAGAACTTTCAGGCGGGCAGCAGCAGCGTGTGGGCATCGCCCGAAGCCTGATAGTTGAGCCAGAACTCTGGTTTCTGGACGAACCCTTCAGCGCTCTCGACCCCCTCATCAGACGGCAGATGCAGGATGAGTTTCTGCGCCTGCAGAAACTGCTGCACAAGACTATCGTATTTATCACGCACGACTTTCTTGAGGCATTAAGGTTAGCCGACCGGATCGCTATCATGAAAGACGGTGAAGTCGTGCAGATCGGGACTCCGGCCCAGCTCGTTCTGCATCCGGATGATGATTATGTTGCAGAGTTCACCAAGGACGTGCCACGGGTCAGGGTAATCACAGCAGGTCAAATTGCCGACCCCAAGTTACCCACCAATTGCCTGGCATGCAAGGTTAATGCGGAATCCACGCTGGAGGACATCATGCCCCTCTTTCGTGAACACCCGGAGGGCATTGTGGTTGAAGAGAATGGGAGTGGAACTGGTGCCGGCGTAGTAACAGCACTGTCAGTCGTCCATGCCCTTACTGCATCGCAGAGCTTATCGGAGTGAGATCGAGCGTAGTGAGGAGCGATTACCAGGGCATGCTCCCCTGGATTGCGGTAATCGCCATTACTACTGGCGCTATCGCGCTGACTGGCCAGATTGGCTGGCTGGCCAAGTTTCCTAAAGAGCTAACCATTCCTGTAGACCAATGGATCAACCTGTTCATGGACTGGTTCATCGCAAGTTTCAAGTGGATATTCCGATCCATCAACTGGGTTCTGGCCTGGCCCTTGGATAGTGCCCAGGCACTACTTCAATGGCTGCCCTGGCCGGCCACGACAACGCTGTTTTGTGTGATTGCATACATCGCCTCTAGTTGGCGGCTTGCGGCCTTCACCGCGTTTGCAATGTTCTATATGGTCATCACGGGCTACTGGATGCCGAGCATGAATACCCTCGGCATGGTCCTGGTTTCCATCCCTCTGGCTATTGGCATTGGATTTGGGATGGCGGTTGCCGCATACAAATCGCGTCGAATTAACGCGATCGTTCAGCCAACTCTGGACCTTATGCAAACCGTTCCCACGTTTGCCTACCTGATTCCGATATTGCTGTTGTTCGGTTTTGGCCCGGTCGTTGGTGTTGTCGCCAGCGCCATCTATGCATGCCCACCCATGGTGCGCAACATGATCCTGGGTTTGCAAAAGGTGCCTCCAGAAATTCTGGAATCCGGACTCATGTCTGGCTCTACCCGACGTCAACTATTCTGGTGGGTCCGGGTACCCAGCGCCCTTTCAAACATCATGATTGGCGTTAACCAAACCACCATGGCCGCGCTAAGTATGGTGATCATTGCCGCGATCATTGGCAGTTCGGCTGATATCGGCTGGGAAGTCCTGAGCACTATGCGCAAGGCTCAGTTTGGCCAAAGCCTGCTGGCTGGCATTGTGATCGCCCTGATCGCCATGGTGCTGGATCGGATCAGCTGGGGCTTTACCGATCGGGCCCGGGCAGTGGAGCGGCGCCACCTGAGCGGCTCCGAGCGATGGAAACCCTGGCTAATCGGCTTTGGCCTGGCGATCGGATTCGTCGTGCTGTCGTTTTTCGTACCGCTCATCGGGATCTACCCTGACGCACTTATCTTCTATCCGGCGGACCCGATCAACGATGCACTGAAATACGTTACTGCTAACTATGCGGCTGTCACAGACGCAATCAAAAAATCCTTTCTCTTTTACTACCTTCTGCCCATCAAGGTAGGGCTCACAAAAGCTATTTCCCCGTTTTCCTGGGGATTTTCCCTAACGCCGTGGATGATTGGTGTCTATACTTTCGCAATCGCCCTTTTCGCGATCTGGCTGTTTGTCAGGATAAGCTGGAAACCCGCGGTTGCTGTGGTCGTCGGCGGTGGGCTTTTGTATTTTGGTATTACTTCGGTACCGTGGCTTTCGGTAATCCTGGTGGTAACCCTGCTCGCCTATCAGGTGGGTGGAAGGAGAACAGCACTGTTGTCACTCTTCGGGTGGTTATTCATGCTCTTTACCGGGGTATGGGGAGAGGCAATGACATCCGTCTATATGTGTTTGGCCGCGGTTGTGGCTTGTCTCCTGGTGGGTGGTGCCACAGGAATCTGGGCCAGTCAGAACAACCGTGTTTCCAACTTTATCCGGCCGATCAATGACACGCTTCAGACCATGCCGCTATTTGTGATCCTGATTCCGTTCCTGATGTTCTTTCAGATCGGTGAATTTACCTCTTTCCTGGCGATCGTCGCCTACGCCATCGTTCCTGTCATACGCTACACTGAACATGGGCTGCGTAATGTGCCGACAGAGGTCGTAGAAGCTGCGCAGGCGATGGGTTGCACACGCAGGCAACTGCTCTGGGAAGTGAAAATGCCGCTTGCTATTCCCGAGATCATGTTGGGCCTGAATCAGACCGTGATGTTCGCCCTTGCTATGCTCGTCATTACGGCACTGGTGGGCAGCAAAGGACTAGGACAATCTGTTTACATTGCGCTAAGCGCTGCCGATGCAGGAAAAGGCATCGTGGCCGGATTAGGCATGGCGTTTATCGCCATTATTGCTGACCGAATTATTCAGTCCTGGAGCAAAACAAGAAAAGAGGCGTTGGGATTATCCTGATAACCCGGTCTGCTTCCCTCTGGCAGACAGTCAACCTATCACCACAAGACAAGATGAAAAGTCCCCCTTGAGGACTAGAAACAACCGTTCCCTAACTTTGTATTTATACAGTATTTCAAGAGGATATAACAATCAATAAATCTCAATGGGTTAACTGGGTTGGCAATCAGACCTGCAATCCTGCCAGGATTGAGACCGCAACAGATGCGGAGCAGATATCTGAGGCCATCGTGCGCGCGCGGGCGGCTCAGCAGGTGATCCGTACTTATGGCACAGGTCATTCTTTCGCGCCGATAGTCTCGACCGACGGTGTTATTCTGGATACCAAGTCATTGCGCGGTATCGTGAACATTGATCCCGTTGCAAAGACAGTGACCGCAAAAGCGCAAACACCTATCGGGGACCTTGGGGCTCCCCTGCTAGACGCAGGACTGGCACTGAAAAACCAAGGTGATATCGACACTCAAACTCTGATCGGAGCGATCTCGACCGCCACTCACGGATCTGGACTGGCCTTCAAAAGCTTTGCCGGAGAGATGGTGGCCTGTCAGCTAATTGATGGCGAGGGAAATTTAGGCCAGTACAGCCTAGCCGAACACCCGGATATGTTCCATGGGCTGCAATGTGCCGTCGGAACCATGGGAATTATGACCGAAGTAACGATGTCCGTGGCACCGGCCTATGTCTTGAAAGAGAGTATCGAAATCATGTCGATACAGGAATTACGTGAACGCTGGGAGGATCTTCTCGCGACCTATCGACATTTTTCGTTTTTCTGGATGCCGACCGATGGATCATCAGTGCTATATGGGTTACCCGTTGCCAAAGCAGATGACTGCTATGTCAAGCTTTACTCCGAGACCGACGAACCGCCCGGATCCGGTGGACAGGAGATCGGTTCCCGCATAGATCACTCATATAAGATTTATCCATCGGTGTTCGAACCAAATTTTCACGAGTTTGAATACTTCATTCCTGCCGAACAAGGTATCGAAGCCTTCGAAGCCCATCGGGAATTAATGTTGTCGCTCCTGCCAGATAGTATTTATCCAATGGAGCTTCGATTTGTAGGGCCCGAAAAGCCATGGATGAGCCCAAATTATGAACGCGCTAATATGGTTATTTCTGTCGCGGGGAAACCTGGAACGGATTACTGGGACTATTTGCGCGCATCCGATCAGCATCTCTACGGGCGCAATGGCCGAGCACACTGGGGGAAATTGCATTTCATGACTGCCGAACGTCTGACCGAGAGGTTTCCTCGCTATCATGATTTTAAAGAACTGCGTCGGTCCCTAGATCCGGCTGGTGTATTTCTTAACCCACACCTGAGAGATCTATTCGCATAGGTTAGATCCTTTCAGGCAGGGGAGGCAGATTTCAGAGAAGCCGTCATGCACATTATCCCTGATCGATATTGAAAGCTGATGCGCTATACCCATTTAAGAGCAGAGGATTTCATGCGGAGATTGGGTCATGCGTCTACAGCAACAACGCAATTGTGACGGATTCAATTGTAGAGGACGACACAACGAACTTCGATACTCTGACGGTCTGGAGATTCTGGCGGGATGGTGAGATCTTTAAACGCTGTATGAAAACTGAAAGTGCATGGTGCCTGATCACCGTCAACACTAGAGTCTGCGCGAGCACCGCCAGATTTCGCTAACTCTCCGAACGAATCCCACTGCTTAATCAGTAGAACTTCATCCCGTGTCATTGCTGGGTAGTACCACCAACGGTGTTGATCGGCGTGTTTTGCGAAGTAATTTTCACCGACACGATCGCGGTAGTGGATCTCGAACACAACTAGATCTTCAGGATTTACGCTTTGACCATCGCATAAAGCAAGTGGATAGTTCGCAACGGGCTCATTGGCGATGTTTCGCCAAACATTGATAATTGCAAACCGACCGTCTTCATCGAGCGCATGGTCAACCATACCGGTTTTGAGAAGTGATCTATGATCACCAAGTACTGATCGGAATGTATCGTTAGTACTGGGCGGTTTTGCCAAGTCGCGTAATCGCTGCGGCCCACTGGTGAGTGTATAGTCACCGTGTACAGTACGTGCGGGCCCCTGTACTTGCTGGCCACCAGTTACACGTTTTCCGTTCTTCTTGCCGATGGCAGATCGGATATTGTGGTCAAAAGCAAATACCTGATGTGCACCAGTTTCTACCCGAACGAGTTCAGCACACTCAGCATAGTAGTTTTGAACAACCTGTTGATGGTCGTAAAAATCTAGATCAGGGTTTTCGAGTCGCCTCTCAAGCAATTCAAATCCATGGACTTGAATCGTACGACGTTCATTTTGCTCAAGTAGACGAGCATTTCGAATCGTAACTTCCCGTTCCTCTCTTGGTGGACCTTTGTAGTGATCGTCGCTACCGTCCTGATCTCGTCGAATCAACACTTCACCATTACGGTAAAGCGAAGATTTGGCAGAGGCTGCTTGGTAGCTGACCGTTGCGATGGTCGATGTAGCTTCATTGGAAGGTACGTTCACAGACTTACCCGTTTGCCAGTGGCGCTTCGTATGAGATCGATTGTACTGGCCCTGCCAGCCATTTTCGACAGGCCTAGGAGTGCAAAAGCCGGAATCCCCAACTGTTTCTGTTGGAGATTCCGGCTAATGTTTATATGCCTGGCAGTGTCCTACTTTCACACGGGGAAACCCCGCACTATCATCGGCGCTAAGCGTTTTCACTTCTGAGTTCGAAATGGATTCAGGTGGTTCCCACTCGCTATGGCCGCCAGG
>Ga0187827_10008216_pt1 | contig 11383 bp, 9 predicted proteins | sample ETNtaG_39_FD_167969 | JGI IMG/M metagenome (GOLD analysis project Ga0187827, IMG submission 167969) | Marine microbial and viral communities from oxygen minimum zone, Eastern Pacific Ocean - ETNP2014_SV_150_PacBio MetaG (Illumina Assembly) | ecosystem: Environmental > Aquatic > Marine > Hypoxic... | reverse complement strand
TGCAGCCAGAACGAAAAGAGGAGACTGCCGATTCCAGCAGTCTCCTCAATATGGTAGCCCCTACGGGATTCGAACCCGTGTTACCGGCGTGAGAGGCCAGCGTCCTAGGCCTCTAGACGAAGGGGCCACAAAGCTTCAGTCTACCATTTGCCCCCAAAAAATACGACCTGCCATTCGGATGTCAACCTGCTGCAGGCAAGGGCGATAGATCACGATCAGCAGGCCAGAGTCAATACGGCACGCCGCGCGCAGAAGTTGTCGCTGCCGGCAAAGACCAGCCAGATCGTCTGACCGTCCTGGTTGGTCCATTTGGCATTCACATGACCCAGATCGCCGGGGCCGATGTCCCAGCGGTCGGTGAAATACACCGTCGTCCAGGGACCCCACGGGTCGGGGGCGTCGTAGAGCCCGAAGCCACTCTCGAAGCGAGTGTCGGAATCGCCGGTGGTGAGCTGTTGCCACATGATGTAGCGGTCGAGGCCGGGCAGGTAACTCATCGACGAACGGCGGCACTGGCCTGCATGGGTGAAGATGGCCCCGGCGTCGCTGAGGTCTGCCGACCATCGCGGCTCGCCTACCGATGTACCCACAAAGAACTCGTAGTATGCGGGCTCAGGGATGCGGTCCTTCGGCACGCGGGCCAGGAGGAAGCGGTCGGCCTGCTCATAGGCGCTGGGGTTGTCGTGAGACGTGATGTAGACATAGTCGTCACGCGCCTCCGCGTAGTCGCGGCCGCAGTTTACGAAGGACGGATGGCCGAATTCGGCGAAGGACCAGGGCGCCCACTCGAAGGTCTTCATGTGATCGGTGGACCAGCCGAGCCGACCGCTGTGTCCGTCGCCGTCGGCGTTGCGTACCCAGAGATAGATGACACCGTCGACGCAGAGCAGGCCACTGGCCTTTTCGCCCTTTCGGCCCGGGCCGAGGCGCTCCCCGTCAGAGCGGATGTTGTGGCCGACGAAGTTCTCCGGCTCGCCGGTGATGACGGCGTACCCGAGGCTGAGCTTGGCATCCACCTGCCTCGGCTCAAAGCCATAGCCGTCGCCGTACGCGGTGTACAGATTGCCGTCGTCGGCCCACGTAATGGGCCAGTTGTCGCTGCCGTCGCGGGTGCGGCCCCCGAGCACGGTGTGGCGCACCTGGCTCGGCGGATCCCACTCAATCTGCCTGACGACCGGGCTTGAGGGCACCGGCGATCGTAAGACGAAGCTGTCGAGGACGGGGCGGACGATGTGGTTGAGACGGTCACGCCAGCCACGACGATCACCGTCCACCGTCAGATCGCCGCCGTTGCGCACAACGACCAGCTCCAGACTGGGGATCACCAGCAGGATCTGATCGCCGGCACCAGCCCCGAGGACGGCGTCGCGAGGTACTCCCGCCCAGTGGCCATCGGCATTCGTCCACCACGCCAGGCCTGATGCCGGTGAGGGATCGCCGTCATCCCGGGCGGCCTGATCCGGCGGCATGCCGGCGTCGGCGAACGCGGCGTGCAGCACGTTGGGGGCGATCAGCTGCTGCCCCTCCCAGGCTCCGTCCTGTACGAGCAGCTGGCCGACTCTGGCAGTGGCCCCGGGCGTGAAGCTGCCGCCTCCCCAGTTGGCTACCAGGGGCAGGCCGTCCACGACCCAACTCGTGCCATAACCGATGGAATAGTCCGCGTCTTCGCGCAGGCCAACCGGCGAGAAGACACGTTCACGCAACAGCGTGCGAATATCGGGAGTGGAGGTGTCCCGCAATGCGGCGGTGACGCAGTACGACAGCATAGCCATGCCGGGATTGCTGTAGTGAGCCCGAGTGCCCGGCTCAAAGAGTACCGGTGCCTCGTCGCGGGCCACCGTGAAGGGATCGGCTTCGCCTTCGACGGTGTGCTCACTGCTGGTTCCGCGCCAGAAGACGCCTTTCCAACCGGGCAGCTCCATGTGCGGCACGTGGTCAGCTGATGACGACTCGGCATCTTCGATACCGGATGTGTGCGTCGCCAGGTGGCGCAGCGTGATCTTCGACTTGAGTGGATCCTGGCGCCACTGCGGCACGTAGGTGCAGGCCAGATCGTCCGCCGCCAGCAGACCGTCATCGATGGCAACCGCAAGTGACAGACCGCCCACGAGGGCCTTGGCCAGCGAAGCGGTGTAGTGCCGCTTGTCTGCTGACCACCCGTCGCTGTAGCGCTCGAAGACCAGGTGGCCATGTCGGACTACGAGGAGAGCATTGGTGGAGCGGCTAACCAGAGAGGACCAGACAGCGTCGAGGCATTCGGCGTCGAGTCCGACATCTGCGGGTTCGTTCTTGACCATACCCGTCAAGGAGGGATAGCTTGCGGCCCTGGTCAAGGAGGCAAGGCTATGAAGCTGGATGGCAGGGTCGCATTGATCACAGGTGGTGGCTCCGGTATCGGCGCCGCCTGTGCCCGCCACATGGCGGGGGAAGGAGCGGCCATCGCAGTGACGGGTATGCCGACAGGGAGTGTGCCGCAGGTCGCAGTCGACCTGCGGAGCGACGGCCATCAGGCCATCGGCGTACCCACCGATGTGCGCCAGGAAGAACAACTCGAGGCAGCTGTCGCAGAAACGGTCGAGAGTTTCGGTCGGCTCGACATCGTCGTTGCCAGCGCCGCGATCCAGCAGCACGACAAGGATCACACGCTGCACGAACTCGACGTCGAGGTCTGGGATGAGACGCACAACGTCAACTCTCGAGGTGTGTTTCTCACGTGCAAACACGGCCTGCGGCAGATGATGGCCCAGGGCGACGGTGGCAACATCGTCATCATCGCCTCGGTGGCGGCGCTGGGCGGGGGCTCAGCGAACGTCTCGTACCTGACAGGCAAACACGGCCTGCTGGGTCTCAACCGCCACATCGGCATCCACTATGCCGAACACGGGATCCGCTGCAACGCGCTCTGCTCGGGAGCCCTCGAGCGCACGCCCAACCACGACATCCACCCCGATCCCGAGGGGCGGGCCCGGCGACTCGCCGAGGATGTCCCCATGGGGCGCCCCGGAACGCCCGAGGATATCGCGCCCTGGGTGACTTTCCTCTGCAGTGATGAGGCGGCCTACGCAACCGGATCCTACATCGTCGTCGATGGCGGCTTGAAGGCCTGATGCAGCACACGCGGCGAATCATCGATCTGAGTACGCCCCTCTACGACGGTATTCGGGGCCTGACAACGGAGCCGAAGACGTCGATCGGCGTGCAGGGCTACAACACGACAACCCTTCATCTGTACAGCCACACCGGTACCCACATGGACGCGCCGAAACACTTCGTCGAAGGGAGTGGCACCATCGATGAGGTAGACCTGCAGGCCTGTGTCGGTTCCGCGGAAGTGATCGACCTGACCGCGATCGAGCCGGCAGGTGTGATGTCGGTGGCGGATGTGGTGCCCCACGCCGGGCGCATCGAGGCCGGCTCCCGTGTGTTGCTGCGCACCGATTGGTGCCGGCACGTGAATGCGGAGGACTTTCGCACACACATGCCGCGGGTGTCACTGGAGCTGGCCCGCTGGTTCGTGGAGCGCGAGGTGGCGCTGCTGGGTGTGGAGCAGCCGTCGGTGGCCTCGGTGAATCCCGGTGACGAGCAGGAGCTGGGCGACGTGCATCGGGCATTGCTCAACGGCGGGGTCGTCATCGTCGAGGAGTTGTGCAATCTGCACGAGCTGCGCCAGGATCGAGTCCATTTCGTGGCGCTGCCGCTGCGCCTTCAGCAGGGCGACGGATCGCCCGTTCGCGCTATCGCTATCGAAGAGTGAAGGGGAGCTGCTAACGTGATCATCGAGTGGAACCAGCACATCTTCCATCCCGACACACACCGTTTCCCGCTGCACGACCGTGCCGTCTACCGACCGGACGTCTCGAAGAACGCGGCGGATCCGTTGGCGGCGTACGTCGAACGTCTGCGAGATGAACACATCGACCGTGCCGTGCTCGTACACCCGGAGCCGTACGGTGACGATCACCGGCTGGTCCTGGACTGTCTGGCGCGTGAGCCGGCGCTGTTTCTCGGTACGAGTCTGTTCTACCCAAAGGACACGGACGCGCCGCAGCGCCTGGCCGACCTTGTTGCACGGCAACCGAAAATTGTGTCGACGCGGTTCCACGCCCATCGCGGCAAGGAGCAGTACCTGGACAGCTTTGCCGAAAAAAGTGTGCGGGCCCTGTGGGAGAAGGCGGTGGAGCTGGGCCTGATCGTCGAGCTGCACATCGGGCCGAACTATGCGACTCAGGTGGCAGAGGTGCTGCACGATCTGCCGGACACGGTAGCCCTCATCGACCATCTGGCCGAGCCGCACATGGGAGATGGTGTGGAGTTTGCCGACGTGCTCGATCTGGCGCGCTTCGACAACGTCTACATGAAGCTGTCGGGGCTGAGCCACTTCAATAAGGAAGGACCGCTGTATGAGAGCGCCCGACCTTTCACCCAGCGGGTGATCGGCGAGTTCGGTCCGCAGCGGACGGTCTGGGGATCGGGAACCCCGGACATCGTCGATGCCCACATGGAGGCGTATTCGGAGGCCGATCGGGCCCTGGTGAAGGGCGGTAACCTGGCGCGGCTGCTGGGGTGGGAGACTACTTGAGCAGGATGGCCGACATGACGGAGAGCCACATCATGAGGCTGATGCTCAGCTGCCAGCGGAAGTGACGGTCGATCTTCGCGTCGAGGGCGGCGAACCGGGCATCGATGGTTGCGAACCGGGCATCGAGTTTTGCCTCAAGAGATATGAAGCGCTGTTCGATGAACTGGAAGCGTTGCTCGACGTACTGACGGAAATCCCGCAGATCGTCTTCGAGGCGGGTAAGGCGTCGATCGATCTGCTCGAAGACGTCACGCGCTGTGAGTTCGGCTGAGTCGGCCATGTGCCTGGTTCCTTCGTCCGAGAGGAATATACCGCACGCATTGCAGTGCACAAATGCACAAAACATGCCAGCGCCCAGGGCTGAGTGAACCAGGACAGAGGAGCGACCGCAGTGTTACCTGCAGACCCCAACCACGTGAACGTCAGGTAACGGCCGCACGATGCACGAAGGGGATCTCACCCACGACGAGATCAACGCCGCCATCGGCGAGGCGGAGAAGACGATCATCTTCGCCCGGCAGAACCGTCTGCGTGACGGAGTTCTGCTGGCCGACGACAAGCTGCCGCGGTTCCACGCCGGGCACGACAACGTCCGCTTCTTCTATTCAGCCGTTCGCCAGCTGCCGGAGTTCTTCCTCGACGCCCTGCTGGCACGTGACATCTCGGTCACCCTCGTGGTGGGCACGGGCATGCTCTGCTTTCGTGACATGCGCAACTGGTGCGCCGTACACACGGGGCGCACGCGCCGCACGATCTACCTGCCGGAACGGATTCTCGAAGTCGCCTTCAACAACGGCTACGACTACTGGTCCATCGCCCACATCCTGGTGACCCAGGGTTGGAAGCTGCTCGATTTCGTGTTGCTTCAGGAGATGGTGGAAGCGGTGCGTCAGCGCGTGCTGGATGGGGGTACGACGGTGGTGGGGCATTCTACGTTCCGCCAGTTCCTGCGACGGCGCAATCGGCACCGCTCATCCTATGAGAGCCCGGAGCTGCGGGAGTGGCGCAAGAAGTGCGGCATGGAGGATGCCCCTATCAACGAGGAGGAGGCGTTCACGAAGCTGTACGAGCCGAAGTTCGTGCAGGGCCTGTCCGCCATCCTGGCGCGCAGCGACGGCGCTGCCATCAGTGCCATCGGTGCCTACAGTCTCGGCCTCGACCGGGAGGAAGCGACGGAGCGGATTCTGGAGTTACGGCAGGATGGTGCCGACGCCCTGTCCAGTGACGCCGTAGCCAAGCTGCTCTACGACGAGTACGAGGAGGAAACCTGGGGGACGCAGAAGTCGGAGGAGTTGTTCGAGGAATTGGGCTTCCCCGACTTCTTCCTGCTGGATCGCGACATCCTGCACCCGGCGGCGAAGGAGATGGCGGCTGCTGCCGGGCAGGAGACCGAGCCGCAGAACATGGATGAGGCGCGGCACGACTACCGGGACTGCATGCGCTTCGGCATCAGTACGAGCTTCGGCCGCGAGAAGCTGCTCGAGCTGGCGCCGGGGTTCGGTGCCGACGGCATCCTGGGACTGATGGACGAGATCGTGTCGCCCCTGTTCGAGAAGGCGGAGATAGACAAGGTGCTGGCCGAGGCGGCACGGTCGGTGGGGGCCCACGCCAGCAAGCCTTCCGATTTTACCATCCACCTGGGCAGAGGCTTGGATCTGGTCCGTCTGCGCGACCTGCTCGAGTTCTGGCGGGCCGTGGGTGTGGGAGATCGCATCCTGCGTCTGCAGGATGTCGACACCGTGAAGAGAGTGGGGATCCTCATCTCCGCCGCCCGGACCAAAGCGTTCGACACGACGGTCATGCAGGTGATCGACGAGGCGGACACGATCCACAAGCTGATCATGACCGCCAAGTCGCCGCCATCGGCCTCGCCCGCGCTTCGTGGACTGATCGTCGGTGAGGTCCATCGGCTCTTCGACGACAATCTGGCAGCTGACGACCGAACGCCGACGATCCCGGACCGGCTGGCCGTGTTCCAGCACCTGACGACGAAGCTGGACGCACCGGCCCGGGAGCCGGACGAACGTCCCGGCGTCACGATCTGGCGGCTGTTGGACGAGCAGCTGGAGATGGCCGTCGTGCAGGCGACACTGTGTCTGGACCTGTTACCCGAATACCCGCGTGAAGTGGCGCGTCTCGTGCAAAGGGGGGAAATCGGTCGCCGCATGGTAAGCGAGTATGTCGAGCGTGTGGAGGGGAGGGCAGCGGAGGGCGCTGACGTGTCCGAACAGGAGATCGTGGTCTCGCGGGCACGGCGAGCCCTCACGGGGGACCCGGCAGACCCTGACTCGGCGCACGACGAGGACGAGACCCTCGTCGGCATCGTGGCGCGTGTCGACGGACTGCTGGCGCGCATCCCGGACCGGTTCCACGCCTGCACGAGTGGTAAGGTCTCACCTATCCGCAAGGCGATGAAGGAGCTGCAGGACCTGCGCCGCAGACACCCGACCTCTCCTGAACTGCTCGGTCTCCTGACCATGGTTCTGGTGCGCCTCGATCGGACGGCCGACTACGACGAGCTGCTCGACGAGGTGCGCAGCCTCGGACAGCACGCCGTGGGCGAGGTGTTGTGGCGTCGTCCGGGCTGGCGGTTCCCGCGACGGACACCAGGCCTGCTCAAGCTGGCCGACGAGGGGGACTTCGACGAGGTCGCCCTGGAGATGGCCGAGCAGATCAGCGGCAAGTCACGGACGCAGCTGCTCGAGCCACGGCTCGTGTTTCAGGGGGACTGATCAGCCCCTTCAGATTCGGCGTTCCAGCCACAGACCCTGGCGATACTTGCGCCAGGTCAGCAACCCCTGGACGACGCTGAGCAGAACCAGTGCGATCCACAGGCCTCGCTCCTGCAAGCCGAGGGAGAAGGCCAGCAGGTACCCTACCGGCAGCCGTACCAGCCACTGGGCAATCATGGTGTAGTAGAGCGGCGGTTTGGTATCTCCGGCGCCGCGCAGGGCGCCTCCCGCAGTGATCCCGAGACACATGAAGGGCTCGGCCAGGGCCACTGCCCACAGGTAGATGACACCGATGCGGACCACGTCGGGGATGTGGGTGAACAGCTCCATGAAAGGCCGGGCGAGAAGGGCGACGGGTATACCGCACAGAACCATAGCGACGAAGCCAACCAGGTTGGCCGCCGCACCGCGGCTCTGCGCCGCGTCTCGGTCCCCGGCCCCAAGGCTGTTGCCGACCATTGTTGTGGCGGCCGTGCCGAAGGCGAGAGACGTGCGCCGCAACAGTCGCTCGACCTGATTGCCGATGGCGTAGGCGGCGACGGTGGCGGTGCCGGCCGTTGTGAGGGCGATGAGCTTGGCGAAGAGCAGGCTGGAGCCGTTGCGGAACAGTCCCTGCAACGCTGACGGAACGCCGATGCGCAGGATTCGTCGTGCCAGCTCCGGATCGAGGCGGTAGGAGGTCTCGGGCAGCAGGCGCAGACGGAAGCGCCCGGAGTAGAGCAGGCTGACACCCAGGGTCAGGCCGCAGAACCCGCCGAAGATGTTGCCGACGGCAGCACCCTCCACGCCCCACGCCGGAAGGCCGAAGGGACCGAGGACGAGCACGTACGTGGTGACCACCTTGATGAGACTGGCGACGAGATTGATGTACAGCGGTGTACGGGCGTCGCCGGTGCCATAGAAGCAACTGTTGAGAGCGTGGTTCAGGCTGAGGAAGACCATGCCGGCGAAGTAGATCCGCAGATAGAGCGTACCGAGTTCGACGACGGCCGGCGCCAGCGACATGGCTTCCAGGCAGAGGCGGGCGCCGAACCAGCCGACGACACTGAGGCTGCCGGTGATCAGCGTAACGAGGGTGAAGGCCTGTTTGGCGGTGGCACTGGCTTCGACGTGACGTCCGCCGCCAATGTGCTGAGCAACCATGGCGAAGGCGCCGGTGGTGGCCGAAATCATGACGACGCCGAGGACCATGGTGAACAGGCGCGACATGGCGACAGCTGATATGGCGTCGGCGCCGAGACGGCTGACGATGAAGATGTCCGCCATACCAACGAGGGTGTCGACCTGCGAGGACAGGGCGACAGGTACGGCGATGGCAAGGATCTGTCGATTGAGGGAGGGTCTGGAGGCGGGCACGATTGGAACGAAGGTCTGGTTCGCCTCAATGTCCAGCCTTTCCCACCGGGCAGTTCCCGTCTAGATTGCGTCCTCCCAACACACGACCACCTGAGGGATCCGAATTGACCGAGCCCAGAGGCCTGACATCCGTCGAACAGATCGGACTGACCGAACGCCTGCTGCGGGTGTTCCACGCGCCGCGACGAACCTTCGAATCCGTCGCCGATGGCGGCAGCTTCCCGGACTGGGCGGCGCCGGTGGCCGTCGTCGTGATGTTCTGGGCGGCCCATAATCTGGCGGTCATGCCCATCGTGGCGCCCGAGACACCGTCGGCGATCGCGGGCTGGGAGCAGCTGACCGAAGATCAGCGCCAGGTGGCAGTGCAGGGACTGGAGGCGTGGCGCAGCCATGGTTGGCTTACCATGCCCCTGGTGAGTTCCTTCTCCAGCCTGGCCATCGTCGGTCTGGTCCTGCTCGGCGTGTGTCGATTGATGCTGCGCGCCGAGATCTCCTTGCGGCAGACGCTGGCGGTGAAGGCTTACGCGTCGCTCGTGGCGGTACCCCAGTGGATTCTACTGATCCCCCTGGTGCGTGCCGGCGATGCCGCCGCCTCGCCTTTGACCTTCACTCTCGGGGCACTGCTGGGTGATCCCTCGGCATCCCTGTTCGGCCGGTTTCTCGGCGCCGTCAACGTCTTCGACCTGTGGCAGGTAGCTGTTGTCGGCATCGGACTCTCGGTGATGACGGGGCAGCCCGCACGGCGCACAACGGGAGTCGTCTTTGTGCTGTTTATCGCCTGGTTCGCTCTCGGCGCGCTGGCGCCCACAGCCGTTTCTCAAACACCTACTCCCTGACACAGGACGTCATCATCTGGAGGTCGCATTGACGCAGCGACGCGGATCATCCTGACGGGGTACGCCGACAAAGAGAATGCCATCAAGGCGATCAACGAAGTCGGTCTGTTCCAGTATGTGGAAAAGCCCTGGGACAATGACAATCTGCAGCTCGTGATTCGCAACGGTATCGAGAAGCAGCAGCTGCTGGCCAGTCTGCGTGGCAAGGTGGACGAGATCAACAAGGCCTATGCTGGTCTGCAGCAGATCCAGGCCGACATCCTGAAGACCTTCGCCTGAAGCGCGATTCCACGTGGATGCGGCCAAGATCAAGTCAGTCCTCGAGCGCGCGCCGGATATCGTCTACGAGACCGACGCCGACGGCCGACTGACGTCGATCACCGACACGGCGGGACCGATACTGGGATACGCGGCAGCGGAGTTGAGGGGGCGGTCGATGTTCGAACTCGTGCACCCCGAGGATCGGGATACCGCAATGGCCGGTTTCCAGGAGTCGGTCCGTCGCCGTGACACCGAGGTGCGTACCATCGAGGCACGCCTGGTCGACAAGGAGGGTGAGACCCGTTTCTTCGAGATGCACCGGCGTCTGCACTTCGACGCGGAGGGGCAGTTCAAGGGGGGTGAGGGAATTGCCCGGGATGTCACCGAGAGTCGACGTCTGCAGGAGAGCCTGCGTCTGCACCAGGCCATCATCGCCGCCTCCGACGATGCGGTTGCCATCTTCGACTGCGACGGCAGCTTCATCGAGAACAACCCGGCACACGAGAGGCTGCTCGGCTACTCCGTCGAAGAACTGCGCGCCGCCAACACACCTCTCTGGTGTGGCCCTGAAGCTGCTGCACGTATCTCGACAGCCTTGCGGGACTCGGGCAGCTTTCGCGGCGAGGTAGACTCCTGCACCAAAGACGGCCGCACGCTGCACATCGACCTGTCCGTGTTTCCCGTCACCGCTGAGGACGGCACGACCCAGTGCTTCGTCGGTTTCGCCCGCGACGTGACGGAACGCAAGCGCGAGGAACGCCGGCGGCAGGTATTCCAGCAACTTCGTGAACAGGTGCTGTTGATGCATGGCGAGGCCGATCTCGACGGTGTGTTGAAGGCACTCGAAGAGGGCCTGCACGAACTCGGCATCGACTACCAGAACTGCGGCATCAATCTGCTCGATACTTCCACCGACCCGCCGACCATGCGCTCGCGCAGCACGGCGCCGGGTGGCGGTTGGATGGAGTCGGCCACGCCACGGGCGGTGACCTCCGTGCACGACATGTGGAAGCGCGGCGAGGCGACGTATCGACCCGACCTGCAGGCTGACGATCCCTTCGACGAGTTGCCTTACATCCAGACCATTGCGTCGATCCGAGCCGTGGTGGACGTGCCCTTCTCACATGGTACGCTGGCGCTGAACAGCACGACGGCCAACGCCTTCAGCGAGTCCGACCTGCTGCTGCTGCAGGAAATCGCCGGGGTGTTGTCCTCGGGGTTTCAACGGATCGACGACCTGCGTCGGCTGGCCCTGTCGGAAGAGCGCTACCGCACACTGCTGGAGACGCCGGACTTCATCGTCATGCTCATCGATCCGGCGGGCAACTACATCTACGTCACGCCACGCGTGCGAGAATGGCTCGACGTGGATCCAGAGGATTTCTACGCCGACCCGAAGATCGGCGAGCGCCTCATTCATGAGGAGGATGTGGCTGCGGTCACGACCGCCTTCGAGCGGGGAGTTGCCGGCCAGAACGTAGAGGGTGTCGAGTATCGCTGGCGCCACGGCAACGGCGAATACCGCTGGGCTTCAGGTGGCGTCTACCCCATTCGCGGCGAAGATGGCGGCGTCCACACCGTGCAAGTCGTCATCCACGACATATCACGCCTCAAAGCTC
>Ga0187827_10008215_pt1 | contig 11384 bp, 11 predicted proteins | sample ETNtaG_39_FD_167969 | JGI IMG/M metagenome (GOLD analysis project Ga0187827, IMG submission 167969) | Marine microbial and viral communities from oxygen minimum zone, Eastern Pacific Ocean - ETNP2014_SV_150_PacBio MetaG (Illumina Assembly) | ecosystem: Environmental > Aquatic > Marine > Hypoxic... | reverse complement strand
GCGAACGACGCACCAAGCCTGCTAAACCGAATCAGCATGCTGTAGCCGAAAGTCCAGTGCGCTGTATATGCCTGCTCGCCCTGCCCGATGCCCACCAAAAGCATAAGCCATCCGACGAATAGCATCCCCAGCTCGAAACCCCAGAACCCAGCGGACACATCGGCGCGCATGAGGATCGCGATGCCGATCAGGGCTAGGTGAATCTCCACAAATGTGGTATCGAAGAGGCTGCGGAGTGCAGCGTCTTTGATGTTGAACAGTATGGGGACGGTCCCGAAAGTTCCCAGACGAAGATATGGCACTGAGGGAAAGTGAAAATGAAGGCCTTCAAGGAGCCTGAGGAGGAAAGGCAGCCCTACAGCGAGCCAGAAGACCCAGTCAGAGAAGAGCCGTTTGTTGAACGTGGGCTCCTCCTCTTCCCCCAAAACAGCCAGAGGTATCTGCGCCTCCAGCAAATCGGATAATCATCACGCGAATCTACCACCCGATGAACACCGACAGCCAAAGATCTTCCATCGTCGCACTCTCAGCCAGCGCAAACCCAAACGGATATAACGGCCACCACGAATAGCTTCTGGGCACAGATAACCAACCTGCTGGACTCGCACGACAGGTTCGCCGTTATCAGACCGAACACCGTACAGGCGGGCGTGCGCGCTGCGGAGATGGCTGAACGGCCTCGTGAAGTGTTGAGCGAACTTGCCACCGGCAACACACGGTTCAAAGCGTTGTGGCAGCAGTTTTTGGACCGGCGGGCGCATGTCGCGGTAACACACGGCCAACCTTTGAGGTCCGGGCCCAAGGGCGGATTTGACAGGGCGATAATCGCCGCGATATCTCGACGCCCCCTTGATCCGACGGTAGCAGCGATGGTGGATTCAGGCAGACCGGTAGAGATAGATATCCGCACCTACATCGGCCCAGAGGGTGATCCCTCGCTCGTATCGGGTGTCGGTCCATCCGAGCTCTCCGACGAGTTGAAGGAAGAGATCCGCGATCTGATGATGAGGTCGAGCCGACGAGCTCAGGGAGCACCAATCTACATCCCTCGGTTGATGAGAATCCCCGACTACGCTTTCTCACCTCTGCCTGGTACCGACGAAGCCGAAGACCTCAATCCCGACGCCTTTATGCAACTGGCCAGTCGCGTTGGGGTTAGCCGCGCCCTGGGGGTATTGCCTATTCTACCCAACCTATCCGATTCCGTTCCCGCGCCTCTTCCACAGGTACCCGAGCAATACAACGCGATGCCCATAGGCCAAGTGATTCTCCGATGGCAGCGGCACGACAGCAGCGCAACGGCGGTTTTTGTTAGGAGATTTAGGATCTTTGGTGAGGACCACGGGCGCTGGCGACACGAGCTCCAGTCGTATCACGAGATTCTGCAGACACGCCAGCAAGTTCTCACCTTGGCCGATTCATTGGCGGGCTCGACCGCACGATCGCGAGCAGTTGAGATTCCTCCGCTTCCCGACTCTCCCGGTTATCGGCGACCGCCAGGACAGAGAGCGGTTTACGATACGCTTCTCGCATAGGGTACCGTTGCGGAGCTAAAAGAGTGGAGAACTGCTCTAGAACGATGGCACGAGGATGCCCGACAGCGGTGGTAATCGTCGCAGGTACGTCGCAAATATGTTTGGCAGCCAGCCGGCGGTCAGAGGTTCTCTCTGGGCCGCAGAGGGTTCTTGCTTGATGCGTCCCGAAGAGCATACTAACCGTAAAACCAGTCTACACCAATACGACGAACGCGGAGGCGGTTGAGAATGCCGCCGGTCTCCTCTGCTGATCCGGCACAGTAGGCCAGGAGTACGGCGTCGTCAAGCATGTGTATCGCGGTGTAGCAATATCCAGCGTCAGGATCATCTTCAAGAGCTCTGTGGTGTCCCCAGGTGGCTCCGTCATCGCTGCTGATGGCTGAGACCAGCGGGGTGCGCTGCTCGCTGTTATCTGGATGCGGGAACCTGCCTGAATGATCGTTCCATACCGCCAGCAGGTCGCCGCTGGGCAGTCTTTTCACGGACATTGGGGATGTCGGAGAGTGGAATTCAGTCGGCTCAGGTTGAGACCAGGTTTGACCCTGGTCGCTGGAACAGCTCGCCCACTGTCTGCCGGTGCTGGTCCTAAGCCACGAGAACAGCCGCTCGTCTTTGAGCTCAATAACTCCAGGTTCTTGTATCCCTGCGCTACTGTGTTCAGGTAGCGCCCACCATGTCTCGGCTTCGGTCCAGGTCTCGCCACAGTCGTCTGATAGGTAGAAAAACAACACCCCGCGACTGTCCATCGTTGACCACTCTGACCGACTTTCGGCCTTCATACGGTGAAACGACGCTGGCACGACAAGTCGCCCCGATGAAAGCTGAATCATTCTGTCGTTGTTTACGACAAAGTATCCAGGCGCTGCAATCGCCAAAATCGGATCGCTCCAACTCTCGGCATCATCGGCTGTGATACTGATCCTCACTCGGCAGTCGTGCCAACCGTGCTTGATGAGGTAGCCAAGGAGAGCCCTACCGTCGTTTAAACGCAGCAGCGAGACGCTCATCACGTTCATGTCGCCTTGGTTCGTGACCAAAATCTGGTCGCTGTCATCCCACGACTTGCCGTCGTCATTAGAATAGCGCACGGCTATGTGTGCTGGCGCGTTGTCACCGCCATCGTCGCCAACGAAGTGTGTATATGCGAACATAATCCGACCGTCGCTCAGCGTAAGAAAACTGCCCTCAGAGTTGCGCGGGTTGTTCCCTGTCGGGTCAAGCTGAAGAACGATGTCGTTTGTCATTGGTGTCTGTCCCTATTTTTCGGTTAGTGTTTCAATCTATGCGATGGTGTTCTTGCCTACCTCTGCCACCTGATCGATCCCATACGTCTATAAATGCGCGGCCGCACAACAGATGTGCGCAGAATGCGCAGGATTGCGCCAGAAATGCGCGAAAAACTACTTAGTTCCAGTGTCATCAAGGAGCATCACGTGCACTTCCGAAGGACCGTGGACACCGATCATCAGATTCAGCTCAATGTCCGCTGTTTTGCTGGGGCCGGTGATCATGTTGATGCATGATGATAGTCGGTCGGGGTAGTCGCTGCGGATGGTGGAGGTCAACTGGCGCTCGAGAAACCGTCGAGTATAAAGTCAGTTGCCCAGCTTGGACTCGACGAACGTCAAGTCGTAGTCGCCAGCGCGAAAGCTTGGATGGGCCATAACAGCCTGGTGGAACGGGATGGTTGTTGGGACGCCATCGATGTAGAACTCCTCCAAAGAGCGTTCCATTCGAGCGATCGCCTCATCGCGGCAGTCGCCGTGGGTTATCAGCTTAGCGATCATCGAGTCGTAATACTGTGGAATCTGGTAGTTGTCGTAAACGTGGGTATCCACGCGGACGCCAAAACCGCCTGGTGTGTGGAAATAGGTGATCGTGCCAGGCGTCGGTCTGAAATCGGCTTTGGTGTCCTCGGCGTTTATTCGGCATTCGATGGAGTGCCCGGTGAGCGCCACATCTTCCTGCCCAAACGACAGTGGTGCCTCTGCTGCGATGCTGATCTGCTCTTTTACTATGTCTATCCCAGTCGCCATTTCAGTGACCGGGTGTTCGACCTGAACCCGGGTGTTCATCTCCATGAAGTAGAACCGCTCACCATCACTGTCCAGGAGAAACTCAATGGTGCCAGCGTTGCGATAGTCAACCGCTTTGGCCCCTGCCACCGCAGCCTCTCCCATCGCTTTCCTGACCTCATTAGATATACCTGGGGAAGGCGCTTCCTCAAGAAGTTTTTGGCTCCGGCGCTGGATGCTACAGTTTCGCTCACCAAGGTGGATGGTGCCGCCGCGTTGATCGCCCAAAATCTGTACCTCAACATGCCGTGGGTTCACGACTCGTTTTTCCAGGTAGAGCGATCCATCTCCGAAGACCGCCTCCGCCTCGGCGCTAGAGACAGCGAACGCCCGCGCTATCTGATCGGAGCTGTCAACGTAGCGTATGCCCCGTCCGCCGCCGCCGGAGACGGCCTTGACAACAACAGGATAGCCGATCTGGTCGGCGACCTCACGGGCGTGGGCGACCGACTCCACAACACCCTCAGAGCCTGGAACCACCGGAACCCCTGCTTCAGCCATTATCCGTTTTGCTGATGCTTTGTCGCCTAGAAGCCTGATCTGGGCTGCGGTTGGACCGATGAACGAGAGTTCGCACGCCTCTGCTATCTCTGCGAAGCGAGCGTTCTCTGCGAGAAATCCATAGCCAGGATGAATCGCTTGCGCCCCGGTGACCTCCGCTGCCGAGATAATGGCCGGGATGTTGTTGTAACTGCGGTCCGGCGGCGCTGGGCCGATGCATACGTCTTCGTCGGCCAACCTGACGTGGAGGCTCATCTCGTCGGCTTCGGAGTAGACGGCGACGGTTCCTATGCCCATCTCTTTGCAGGCGCGGATGACCCGCAGCGCTATCTCACCACGATTTGCAACAAGTATCTTGTCAAACATATTTTCTATTCGTCGTCGGGGACCAGGTGGTCGTCGGAGGCAAGAATATGGCTGTCAGGCTAGTAGACCATCATCAAGAGCGGATCAACCTGGGCGAATCGTAAGAAGGGGTTGTCCAAACTCCACCGGCTGGCCGTTCTCCACCAGTATCGCCTCGACGGTGCCCGTTATGTCGGCCTCGATCTCGTTCATTAGCTTCATGGCTTCGACAATACACAGCACCTGTCCGATCTGAACTCCGTCGCCGACACCCACAAAAGGATCGGCGTCTGGTGAGGGCGAGCGATAGAATGTACCAACCATTGGTGATTTGAGCGCGTGGCCGTCGGCCTCTTCAGGGGCCGAAGGCTGCTCCTGCACCGTTTGCGGAGCCTGAGATAAATCTGTGGCAGACCGCGTATAGGAGATATGCGGCGGCGCACCAGAAGATTTGACTATCCGTATTTTCTCGTCGCCCTGGGCGACTTCGAGCTCAGATATCTCACTGGCTTCAACCAGCTCAATGAGAGCGCGAATCTCAGCCAATTTCACAAACATCTCCCCGCCAAGATGGTTTTTTCTAGAACCTAGCTGCACCATCGTTGGGCGTTTTTTTTGGCTTACAGTTCCATGCGATAGGGCTAATTGACACGCTCCATATAATCGCCGGTGCGTGTATCCACCCTGACGGTGGTGCCCTCCTCCAAAAACAGAGGCACCATAACCGTCGCTCCTGATTCCAATGTCGCTGGTTTGGTACCGCCCTGAGCGGTGTCACCGCGAACACCAGGGTCGGTCTGCACCACCTTTAGCTCAACGTGGGCTGGCAGCTCTACCGAGAGGGCGCGGCCTTTGCCCACGACGACAGTACATATCTCATTTTCACGCATCAGTCCGATGATGTCAGTGACCAGCGCCTGATTTACCGCCGACTGTTCGTAGGTGTTCTGATCCATAAAATAATAAATATCGCCGGTGTTGTAGAGGTACTCCATCTGCCGACGCTCCACGCGCACCTCTTCGAGCTTGGTGCCAGAATCGAATGTTCGCTCCAAGATCGACCCGGTCTCGACGTTTCTAAGTTTTGTGCGGACAAACGCTCCGCCTTTGCCTGGCTTGACGTGTTGAAATTCGACTATTGTCATCGTCGCACCATCCAGATCAAATGTAAAGCCGTTGCGAAAATCCTTGGTTGTCGCCACTACTGTTCCCCTTCCAGTGGCCGAGCTACTGTCGGCCTATCTGATCGCCTCTACTCTGTCAGTGATCAACAATCATCAGCTCTTTTGGAGTGGTGGTAAGATTTCGGTGGGTTTTCCCGGTTATCACTATAAGGTCTTCTGTCCGCACGCCTCCCCACCCTGGTAGATAGATACCCGGTTCGATGGTGATGACCATACCGTTTTTGAGAATCTGCTCGCTTTTCGCAGAGATTCTTGGGTCCTCGTGAACGTTGAGACCGACGCCGTGCCCTAGCGAGTGCCCGAAGGCGTCGCCGTAACCAGCATCGTGGATCACCTCACGGGCACATTCGTCCAGATCGCTGGCCGCCACCGACTCACCTGCCATCTCCAGTGCCGCGTCCTGCGCGCGTCCGACTATATCGTGAACCTCTACCAGCTTGTCGCTCGGCGGCCCCATACTGATGGTGCGGGTAAGGTCGGAGGCGTACCCCTCATAAAATACTCCGAAATCAATCGTTACCATTTCGCCAGATTCGACGATCTTTTCGGTGGCGACTCCGTGAGGTAGCGCCGCCCTTTTCCCAGAAGCGACGATGGTGCCAAAACAGGTGCTTTCGGCACCGCGCAGCCTGGCTTGATAGTCGATCTCGGCACCAACTTCTCGCTCCGTCATCCCCACTCTAATGCGGTCCACCACCTCCAGCAAGACAGCGTCGGTGATCTCTTGCGCTTTGGCGATAAGCTCTATCTCATGTTGGTCCTTGATCGCGGCTTGAGGGTCCACCAGCCCGCTTATCGGTACCCACTCAATCCCATTAGTGTCAGCTGTAAGGGTTGCGAAATCTTTGTAGGAGAGTATCGCGCTCTGAAACGCGATCCGCGAACCGCTCGCGCGCTCGGTGGCAAGCTCTTTTACCCTTGGGATCATGCCATCTTTGGCGATGACCAGCTCGCAGTGAGGTGATTCGCCTGCGGCCTGCTCTTCATACCTGAAATCAGTAACGAGGTGCTGACCATCTTCAAAAACAAGCAGAGCACCTGACGACCCGCTGAAGCCGGAGAGATATCTTACGTGCTCCAGTTTAGAGATTAGCGCAGCCTGACAACCCTCGTTGGACAACTGCTGTCGCAAGGCATCGATGCGGAGTAGTGCAGTTTCGATCATATGCTTGTTACAGAGGTAGGTGCAGGGCCGACGTTTTGAACTTGTCAAACGTACCATTTGGCGATGGCAAGGTCAATTGTTTCAGAAGGGGGAGCGATGCCGTCGCGCCGGACTCCAGGTAAAACTAGACCGCACTGAAAGCGAACCTGTCTGTCGATGGGGAACAGAAGCATCGTCTCGTGCTGGCAGGTGTGTAACATTTCGCTGGCGAGCGTATCTGAAAGTGGTGTAACACCAAAAACGCTTAACGCTCTTGACCTGCCCCTCATAGTCGGTCCACTTTGAAAGTTAGTATTGGGCCATCGTGAGTGTGTGGGGTCGGGGGGAGCTCCAAAACTCTTTTGAGCGGCAGCGCGAGTTGGCTGAAGAGCTTAAAGATGCTTTGGAAGCCGAAAAAGAGCCGGCGGCCTTGAAGTCACGATTCGTCTCAATGGCATCTCATGAGTTTAGAACGCCACTGTCGATGATAATGTCGTCGGCAGACATGATTACTAGATACGGCGATCGCATGGACGCGGAGCAGCACGCCGAGAGGCTGGAGAAGATCCTCCTGATCGGCAGGGCAGACGCCAATCATCTAGAGTTCGATTCGGCGCGAATAGACGGAAGAGAGTGCAGGAACCCACCACATCAACTTCACCGCTGTAGGGGAAGCGATAGCCGATGTAGACGAGAAGCTTGTTCGACTGGTGTTGACCAATCTTCTCTCCAACGCTATTAAGTAATAATCCGAAAGGAACAACTGTGACCGTCGCGTTTCCGTGCTAGCTGCACGGCGGGTCGTCTTTTCCAGCGATATCCAAGGGGCGAATCTTTTCTTTGTCGGTGTTGTGAATTCATGTGGGGGCGCCCACATATCCACTCGAAAATAAGCAAAACGTTTTTGAATCTGCCGCGAGGGAGAAACCCCAAGAGAACGTGTGGGCAAGCGGCGGTGATATGTAGAGTGGTGATAGATGAGCTATCATCGATACGAATCGAATTAGTTGTGGAGGTTGAGAATGGCTAACATAATGCATACCGCGCCTTTGGCGCTAAACGGCGGAATTCCAGTTAGAGCGGAACCGCTCCATGTTGGAGAGACAGGGGGCAACTACATCGGTAAGGAGGAGTTGGCCGAACTGACCGACGTCATCTCAGAGCGCTCGCCGTTTCGCTATTACGGTCCTGGCAACCCCACCAAAGTTGCTGAACTCGAAGAGTTGTTTAGGCAGGAATCTGGCTGCAAGTTCGCCTTGGGAGTAACATCGGGTACCGCCGCGCTCCATGTCGGACTGGCAGGATTGGGGATCGGGCCTGGGGACGAAGTGATACTGCCGTGCTACACCTGGATCTCCTGCTTCACAGCGATTGTGCAGTTGAGGGCGTTGCCTGTTTTTGTTGAGGTCGATGGCACATTGGCGCTTGATCCATCCGATGTCGAAGCCAAGATCACACCGCGTACCAAAGCGATCATGGCTGTCCATTTTCAAGGCGTCGCCGCCGAAATGGACCCTATCCTAGAGATCGCCAGTCGCCACGACCTGCTGGTGCTCGAAGACACCGCTCAATCCTGTGGCGCATCTCTTCGCGGCAGTTTTGCCGGGTCGATGGGGGATGTTGGGACGTTCAGTTTGCAGATGGGCAAGATAGTTACATCTGGCGAGGGTGGAATGGTTATCACCGACGATCCTGGTATCTACGAGCGCGCGTGCCGCTATCACGATTTGGGGATGCTAAGAGCGCCCCACCTTGAAGCTATCGGTGGCGAATCGCAGGTAGAGGACTTTTGCGGCAACCAGTACAGGATGAATGAGCTTTCTGGTGCTGTCGGTTTGGCGCAGTTCCGCAAGCTGGAAACGATCAAAAACGCGTGCAATAGCGCTAAATACCGTGTGCGCAAGCAGATAGATGGATTGAATGGGATAACGCTTCGTGAGGTACCCGATCCTGAAGGCGATGTGGGGATAGAGGAGCGGGTGTTTTTGGACTCCCCTGAAATGGCGGAGGGTTTCCACAAAGCGCTGTCTGCTGAGGGGATACCGTGCGGTGCTTCAACCGGGTCGTATATACTCTATACCAGAGAGTTCGTTCAGAAGAAACGGACTCTGACAGGGCGGGGATACCCGTTCGAGACGCCAGATGGGCAGGCGATGGAGTACGGGCTCGGTCTGTGTCCGAAGACCGAAGAGATGATGTCCAGAGGAATTGTGCTGCCCATCGGGTCAAAATTCACCGATTCAGATGCCGATGATATTATCGCTGCGTTTCTGAAGGTCCACTCTCATCTGATAGGGTGATCCCTACAGCAACGGACCGTGCCGAGATCGTGCTACAGCCCGCGCACCGAACTCTCTATTAGCTTCGCCACGTAAGGATAACCAGAGGGTTGGCTCCCGCGATTGCGGGTGAGGGCAAATGCCTGATCTGCGGCCTGTTCGGCGCTTGGCCCGTATCCACGGGTGTCGCGCACCTGGTCGTTGGGTAGATCAATCGCGGCGACAACTACTCCGTCAGAGGTCCTGATCGCCTGGAGATGCATCGACGCTCTGCACCAGAAGAAAGTGTCTTGGAGCATTTTTGATCTTTCAACCGGGCCCGTGGAGGCTTGGCCTGTAACGACGATGTCTGCTTTCACGGCTTGAGCCAACGCTCTGGCCTGTCCAGCGTTGCGCCACGGGTCGCCAAGCGGTTGATCGGTGGGCAGTTCGCTCGAGGAGACAACGCGAAAACCGGCGTCTGCAAGCGCTGCCACCAGACGACCTTCAACCAGATGATTCCCGCTGTCAACACCGTCCCGTCGCTCCTCCACAACAACCAGCACTGTCGTGCTCTCGACCACATCCTTTATCGGGGCGAGTATCGTGGCGGTCGGCACAGCGCCGCCAAACCCGCTTCCGGCTATCGCATCGGGAAGCTGTATCGTCGCTGTGAGCTCCACCTCATCTCTATAAGGGATGTGGATTATCTCCCATGTCGCCACACCGTTCGCGTCACTCGTGACAACGATTTTGAGAGCTGAGGCGTCTTCTCCTAGCTGAAAACTCACAGGCACATTGGGCATCGGCGAAAGAGCGCCGCGACTCTCTTGGGTGACAGTCGCTTTGATGGCGAGGGGTGGCGTCTGTGGACCTGGGAATATCGGGTCGCGTTCAGTCGAAACCGATATGCGAACAGGACTTATAAGCCGCGATAGCTGCTGTATCGATTTTCTTTTGAGCCCTTCGACTTCGTTCTCCACGCGGCTTGTGATCGTGAGCGAGTTTTCCCACTGCGACAGCGATTCCAAAACCTGTGCTGTCTTGAGAAGTGATGGATAGACCCGGTCGACGTCGATGATAATCGGCGCGCCCAAAAGGCCGAAAAGCTGTCGGACTTTGGCCTGTTGTGACTCGTAGAACTGATCTATCGCGGCTTTGGGAAACCGGATCAAAACGTATACATCGTGCTCTTGATGCACGCGTCCACCGGAGTAGACTTCAAACCGTTGGAAATAGAGTTCGCTCAGGCGTGTGCCGAAAATGTCGGCACCGCCGATAGAGTGGATAACGTCTTCTATTTTGGTTAGTTCTTCGGTACGGAGTCTCTGGTAGTCCACACGCACTCTAAGTCCCAAAAACTCCACGATCCGCGCCAGTGCGTTGTGCTTGGCGTCGGTTTCGCCAGCCTCTAGAGTCAGGGCACCAGACCTGATGCCTCGAAAGTAGTGGAACTCATCGTCGCTGCTTGGCTCTCTCGTGGCCCAATCAGGACGGTCATCCTCCGATTCTTCCACGAGCCGTCTGGTGCCCTCAATAGGCGTTCTCGTCGACCCGGCGCACGATACCAACATCATGGCCAGCAGTGTCAGCCCGAACATTGGGCCGCTGCTTGTGCGTCGTTGTCGTGGAACCGTTACCTGAGCCATCGCCGCCCCTACCCCTGCAACTGCTAATCAAGTGGGGAGGGGCGCATAGCAGCACGCCCCCCTTTCCATTATTTCAGCGCGTTTCTTTGGATCACTCAGGGGCCGCTTGCATCCTGTGTGAGCTGCGTCTTCATCTGTTCAGCAAGCCTGACCGCCGCAGCGTTGTTGGCGGCTCTGGCCTCATCGGCAGCGCGGTCCAAAGCTCCGCTCTGGGCGTTTGCGAGTTCAGAGAGTTCGATGCGGAACAGAACGTAGTAGTTGTAGTGATAGGTAAGACGTCCGCCTGGCCCCATCTGCTTGACGTGCTCGTAGTAGCTCTCCTGCTCGCGCATGCCCCTAGCGATACTTTCGGCGACGAACCGGTACCCGTCTTCAATGTAGTTTCCGGCGTCGTCTTCATCGGTCAGACCTGCCTCGACGCGGGCTTTGGTGTAATCGACTCTGCCGGTGCCGCCGATCCACTCAACTATCTTCTGGATCGCGTTTTGGCGGGCGTCGGTGTTGCCGTTATCCAAGCTCGACGCATGAGTCTTTAGGCCGACGAAAAAGGTGAAGCCGTCGTCGTCGCGCGGTGGTCTGAAAGCCCAATCTGGGCGGTCTCCAGGCACGCGCTCGACTATCTGCTGCTCACCTGGGCTCAACTGCCCGCCACCGCAAGCTGACAAGCTGAGCGTGGCGCTCACTGCTAGTAGG
>Ga0187827_10008210_pt1 | contig 11389 bp, 11 predicted proteins | sample ETNtaG_39_FD_167969 | JGI IMG/M metagenome (GOLD analysis project Ga0187827, IMG submission 167969) | Marine microbial and viral communities from oxygen minimum zone, Eastern Pacific Ocean - ETNP2014_SV_150_PacBio MetaG (Illumina Assembly) | ecosystem: Environmental > Aquatic > Marine > Hypoxic... | reverse complement strand
CAATGTCGGCACCGTGTTCAATGGGCCGACACAAGTAGGGAGTCGCAAACGTGCTGTCGATGACCAACGGAATCCCCGCATTGTGGGCAATATCAGCAACAGCGGTTATGTCGAGCACATTGTTCAACGGATTCCCAATGGTCTCGGCATAAAGCGCTTTCGTTTTTGGGGTGATCGCGCGTGCGAAATTCTGCGGGTCTTCAGAATCAACGAAATGGGTAGCAATACCAAAGCGGCGAAACCCGTAATCAAATTGGGAGTAAGTACCACCATACAGCGTGCTCGATGACACCAACTCATCGCCTGCCTCAAGCAAGGTCAGTAATGCCGTCATCTGCGCTGCCATGCCGGAGCCGACAACTACGCCGGCCCGTCCACCCTCAAGCGTAGCCAGCCTTTCTTCAACCATCGCATTGGTTGGATTGGTCATGCGTGAATAAACGTTACCAAAAGTCTGCAAATTAAACAGACTCGCCGCATGATCACTGTCATCAAATACGTAGGATGTCGTCTGATAAATTGGCGCAGCCCGCGCACCAGTCGTAGTGTCTGGCATCTGCCCTGAATGCAGGCACTGTGTCTCGAATCCAAATTTCCTGTCAGCCAAACAATTTTCTCCCTAAAATAAAGTAGACGCGATGTGTCTGCGTTCTACTCCCCGATCAATAGATCAGCCAACGGGGTCGCCGGCTCGAAATAACACCGGTATTGACTCCGATCAAATTGAGACCACCTAAAAGACGTGCGTGCTCGATCTTGACACACCGATTCATTACTACTTCGAGACCCCCTGATTCGGCAATGCGTGCTGACTCATCGTTCACCACACCGATTTGCATCCAAAACACCCCCGCACCAATCGCCACCGCGCTCTGTGCCAACGCGGGAGTCACCTCGGGTCTCTGAAATATATCGACTATGTCAATCGGGTCAGGAATATCCTCTATCTGGTCGTAGCATTTCTCGCCCAGAATCTCGTCGTAATTTGGATTGACCGGGATAATCCGATAACCGTGATCCTGCATGTACTTGGCAGCAAAGAAACTGGGTCGCCACCAGTTGGCCGACAAACCAACCACAGCAATGGTCTTGTTCTCCGTCAGGATTCGACGTAAACCATCGATATCTGTCATAGGTTTCTCAATCAGCAAGCCACAGAAGGTCTGTATTTAGACAATGATAACTATCTTACCAGCCCTACTCCGTGACGCGAGGCCATTTCGATCACCCAGTACACTCCAGCGGGAAAAAGGCACCGCCGCTGAATACGCCGAGACACTCTTGGCCATCGATCCGATGTTGGCAGGCAAAGTCAGCCAATGCATAAAAAACGGGGCGAGTAATCCGCGCATTCAACCCGGCTCGAACATGTAGATAAGGCAGCGGCCCAGTGGCTTCGCTTCCCCCGGCTACCCACAATTCATGTTCAGCATCTGCCGCCACAATGTCATCAAGATTGGTACGAAAAATCAGCGATCGGTGAGAATCAGTACGAGTCTGTTCAACCTCAACTGCAAGAAACGGCACATCGTCAACAGTAATTCTTAGTTTTTCTGTTGGAGTCACCAGGTAATACTCAGCATCGCCATCCAGCCGTAACACCGATGCCAGTAATCGAACCAGGGCTGGGCGCTGAATGGGTGAATCCTGATACATCCATTCACCGTCCCTAGTAATTCGCAACGCCATCTCACCCTTAATCGACGGTTCCCATGCTTGCACGGGTGGATAGTTGGCTGTACCAAGGCGAGCCGCCAACGATTCCGGATCAATAGGAGTTGACATAAAAAATTAACGCCTAAGACTCGCCGACTGGCAGCGGCCGCGGCCGACCCTTTGCATCAATGGCCACATAGGTAAAGAGGCCTTCCGTCACCCGCTCTTCGCGACCATCCGCACGACGCTTAACCCATGTTTCCACCTTAACTGCAATCGAGGTAGTACCCGTTCTCTGTGTAACACAGTGACAACTGATGAGGTCACCAATCTGGACGGGAAGATGAAATGACATTCCATCCACTGCAACCGTCGCAATGCGACCCCCTGACAATGCGTAAGCATGAATCCCACCGGCAACATCCATTTGTGACATTAACCAACCACCAAAAATATCACCATTGGGATTTGCATCTGCCGGCATTGCCAACGTACGCAACGCGGGTACCATATCCTTGATCTCTTGTTCAGGCAATGTATCGGACTCAGCGCTCTAACCGCAGCAACCCACACCCAGTATTTGTTTCGCCTACCACGCCAGCCACCTCGCGACCCCAAGTCTCCGCCTGTCTGCGAACTGCGCACACCAGAACATCGCCGCTTTCAAGATCTGGCATCCGCGCACCTTCGGCATATAACCGACTATTGGTTTTGTGGAGCACCGTGGCTCCAAATTGCGTCATTTACTACCCGACCAGCACCAATAATAATCCCGGCGAACCGGGGCGGTAAATGACATAATCGGGACCTTGAGTTTACCCGAGCCAGCGTTTTCTTCGTCGGTACTGTTTAGTCGAACGGAAACTGGCCTTTTGGTCACCCTGTGAAATTCCCAAATAAAACTCTTTGACATCATCGTTTTCTGATAACGTCTTCGCATCACCTTCCATTACTACGCGACCATTCTCAAGAATATATCCCGCGTCCGCATACTGGAGTGCAACAGATGCATTCTGCTCAGCCAACAGCATGGATACATTCTGCTCTTTATTGAGGCGCACTACGATATTAAAAATCTCCTCAACCAACTGCGGTGCCAGACCCATCGATGGCTCATCTAGCAACATTAACTTAGGTCGTGCCATCAATGCCCGACCGATCGCAACCATCTGTTGCTCCCCCCCGGAAATATAACCGGCCAATGATTTAAACCGCTCCTTCAAGCGCGGGAAATAGCCGTAAACCAGTTCCAAATCCTTAGCGATTTCTGCACGATCCCAACCGCGGGTATAGGCCCCCGTCAGGAGATTTTCTTCTACCGTCAGATGTTCAAAGCAATGCCTTCCCTCCATCACCTGGATGACCCCGCGCTTGACCAACTCGCTCGGATTCAACGCGTCTACTTGCCCCCCCTGGTAGTCGATGGAACCTTTGGTCACCTCACCACGCTCTGTGCCCAACAAATTGGAAACGGCCTTTAAGGTGGTCGTCTTACCTGCGCCGTTGGCGCCGAGGAGGGCAACAATCCCCCCCTCGGCCACCTGAAGCGAAACACCCTTCAACACAAGAATGACGTGGTCGTAAACCACCTCAATATTGTTAACGCTGAGCAGATGAGCATTCGCGTTCACGGCAGGTTTCCTTATTAAGGTCAGTTACAAGTGTCAGACAAATTAACCACAATCACGCGGGGTGATGTTGTTTTCCTGTGCGAACTTGGCTGCGTCGGCTTCCATCATTGGACGCACAACGTCTTTCATAACTGGCAACCAATCACTGATAACCTTCCAGGTCTTGTTATTCGCATTCCACTGCTGGATCAATACGGGGTGACCACCCTCATGATCATCACATGAAACCTTGATTGGTGGAAAACCCGGCAGGCCAATTCGATCCCAATCCGCTGATGTGACATCTAAGTTCTCGAAACCCCAGCGCATCTGCTCACCGTTTGGAACCTTCACACCGAAATGCTTCTGCGCATTGCGAGCCGCCTCAAGCACAAAGATATGATTCAGCAACCCACGTATGTGCAGCACTTCGCCCAAGCGATTTTCCTCGCCTGCACCAAGACCCTTGGCATAAACATGTTTTTTGAGGTCGTTGTGTAAGGGATTATCAGTGCCAGACGTATGGAAGGTCGCCGACTTATAGCCATTGGCATCCGCGCCAGCAGGCATGACGTCGTTCTCCGAGCCTGACCACCAGTTACCGATAAACTTGTCCATCGGAAAGTTAATCGAGGCTGCCTCTTTAATCGCCGTCGAATTCATAATGCCCCAACCGGACATAAAGACATAGTCTGGGCGCTTCTTACGAATCTGCAGCCAGGTAGCCTTTTGCTCCTGTCCAGGATGATCAACCGCAAGCAACATCAGGCTAAAACCAAACTTTTCGGAAAGGACCGTCAGCGTGGGATTCGCTTCCTTGCCATAGGCTGAGTTGTGATACACATGCGCGATCTTCTTACCTTTTAATTTATCGAAACCACCTTCCTGCTGGGCGATATATCTAATAACGGCTGTGGCTTGGGACCAATAAGTAGTCGGAAAGTTAAATACCCATGGGAAAACTGATCCAACAGCGGCTGATGTCCGGCCATAGCCCATACTAACCAACGGTATCTTATCTACTGTCACCTTAGGTATCAGCTGATAGGTAATACCGGTGGAATTCGGGATGACCGCCAAAGGGTTGTTCCCTTTGATTTTCTCATAACATTCAACACCGACCTTGGTGTTATATCCCGTCTCGCATTCCTCGTAAACAATCTTGACCCCATTAAGACCACCGTCCCGCTCATTCAACAACGTTACGTAGTCTTTGAAGCCATTGGCGAATGGCGTGCCGTTTGGTGCGTAGGGCCCAGTACGGTAAACCAGACCTGCCAGATACAACTGATCAGCCGCGGTCGCCTGACTGATCGCAAACGGACTGATCAGCACGGCCGCGATTACAGACGCAGCGGTTAGCTGTCTAAGTTTCATGAGATATCCTCCTCAAGTAAGACAAATGAAACCCACTTTTTCAATGTGGGCGTTGTTACAAATCCTGTTTGAAATGCGCCGATCGTTTTCATCACATAATAAGCCTTAGTAATCCACGCTAATGTGGAAAAGGCCAAAGCCTCAGTTTTTCCTTAGCAATCTGCCATAACCGAGCCATCCCGTGTGGCTCAAGTATAAGAAACAGAATAATCAGACTACCAAAAAATATAAACTCAAAGTGCTTCGCAGTCACCGCCTCAAAACCCAGGCCATAAACCATGAAATTGGTTAAAACGATCGGTGTTAGCACAATGAACGCAGCACCGATATATGAACCAAGAATGCTGCCCAACCCTCCGACAATGACCATAAAGAGCACTTGGAACGACTGGTTGATGTCAAATGCCTCCGCCGTTTCAACACTACCAAGCCACACACCGAACGCCAATGCACCTGCAATACCAATGTAGAAGGAGCTAACAGAAAAGGCGAGTAACTTGGTATTAAACGGACGAAATCCAATGAGTTCTGCTGCAATATCCATGTCGCGGATTGCCATCCAGGCTCGACCTACCGGACCGCGCACCATATTGCAGGCAGCGAGTCCGAGTACAACGGCCAGGACCAAACAGAACAGGTAACGGTCACGCGGTAAAGCTTCGGCACCGGTCACTAGCGTGCCAAAAATTTCACGCGGTGGCATCGTCAATGTGCCCGATGGCGTGTAGTTCTGAAACCATGCGACTTTATTGAAAAGCCAATTGAGAAAAAACTGTGCTGCCAATGTCGCAACCGCCAGGTAGAACCCCTTGATGCGCAGCGAAGGAATACCAAAGATCACGCCAACACCCGCAGTAATAAAACCTGACAAGAGCAATATCACTATCAAATTCATGTCAGGAAAAGCGGTCGTGAGCTTGTAACAACTCACTGCACCGACCGCCATGAACCCGCCGGTGCCCAGTGACAATTGGCCACAATATCCGGTCAGAATATTCAAACCCAAGGCAGCAATGGAATAAATCAGTACGGGAACCAAAATGGCCTGATAGATGTATTCACTCGCAACGAGCGGCACCCCAAGAAAAAGGATTGCCACAAAAAATATGACCGCCCAGCGATCCTGGGCGATAGGGAAAATCGCAGCATCCGCCTCGTATGATCTTTTAAATTGGCCTGCTTCTCGATACAACACGGCTATACCCTCTCTATAATTTTTTCACCGAAAAGACCTTGAGGCCTAAACAGAAGCACAATCAAAGCCACGATATACGCAAACCAGGTTTCTATCGCACCATTCACTAGCGGGCCCCAATAGACTTCCGATACTTTTTCTCCGACGCCGATAATTAATCCACCGATAATGGCACCTGGAATCGATGTCAGCCCCCCAATGATCAATACGGGTAAAGCGCGCAACGCGATCAGTGACAAGCTGAACTGCACACCTGATTTAGAACCCCACATAATGCCGCCAACCAGCGCGACAAGACCGGCTACCGACCACACCACAACCCAAATGGTCTTGAGTGGAATTCCCACCGACAGGGCCGCTTGGTGGTCATCCGCGACGGCACGTAATGCCCGACCGGTCCGCGTTTTCTGGAAAAAGACTGCTAAAACAATCACCATGATGCCAGCAATGGCCGTCGCCCAAAGATCAAATATCTGAATATACATCTCGCCGATCACCCAGTTTCCGCTCGGTATGCCGATATCAAGGACTTTAACGTCACTCCCCCACATCGTGTCACCTACGCCTTCAAGCACAAAGGCGATTCCGATCGTCGACATAAAAGTAATCATGTCACTTTGATTAACCAGCGGCCGCAAAACGATGCGCTCAATCAAAAAAGCAATCCCAATCATGACGAGAATCGTTAAAGCAATGGCGATAATTGGGGGAAACTCCGGCAACACCTTCTGCAAACTAAAAGGCATAGTTCCCGTCATCAATCCAACCAAGGTCAAAGCGGCGAACAACGCCAACACGCCCTGGGAAAAATTAAAGATTCCCGATGCCTTAAATATCAACACGAAGCCCAGCGCAACCAGTGAGTACATCACTCCGGACATGAGGCCGCCGATAACCACCTCCAAGAAAAAGACTGGGTCATCCGCCATATCAAGGAACGGAGCGGCGAAAACTGCGTGCAATACTTCCATTATCGATCTTCCTGAATCAATCTGCCGGCCTAAGCTGTGGCACTACTTGCTGATGTTCCGAGGTATGCATCGATCACCGCCTGGTTACTCTTAACCTCATCAGGCGTACCTTCAGCAATCTTGCGCCCATAGTCCAAAACAACAACGCGATCAGAGATGTCCATCACGACTCCCATGTCATGCTCAATCAACGCGACGGTAGTGCCAAACTCATCATTAACGTCGAGAACATAGCGACACATATCCTGTTTTTCTTCCAAGTTCATTCCCGCCATAGGCTCATCTAACAACAATAATTTAGGTTCCGCGGCCAATGCCCGGCCAAGCTCAACACGCTTCTGTAAGCCGTAGGGCAATCGACCAACCGGCGTCTTTCGAATGGCCTGAATCTCTAGAAAATCGATCACGCGTTCCGCGTGCTCTCGGTGACGCAGCTCCTCACGACGCGTGGGACCAACATAGAACGCTGCAGCAAAAATATTGGTAGCCCAGCGATTCATTTTTAGATTGCGACCCGTCATGATGTTGTCCAGCGTGGTCATGCCCTTGAATAGCGCAACATTCTGGAAAGTACGCGCAATGCCCCCGCGAGCCGCTTGGTACGGACGCATCTGACGGCGGACCTCACCACCGAACTGAATCTGGCCTTCTTGAGGGTGATAAAACCCGTTGATCACATTCAACATCGAAGTCTTGCCCGCACCGTTGGGACCTATGATCGCTAGAACTTCACCCTCGATGACACTAAAACTGACATCTACAATTGCCCGCACAGCACCGAACGATAACGAGATATTCTCGACCTCGAGTATCAAGTTACCATCGGTTTTGGTCTGCGAATCAATAGTCATCTATAGTGCTCAATGGTTAGGGCATATCGAAAAGGAACTCTTTAGTTAGCCGACAAACATCATGCTTTAGTGATTGCAACATCGTGGATGCGTAAATCTGCGCTGAACGTACTGCTCCGCCCATCCTCGAGCATCACGCTGGCTTCAACTGCAACTTCCTTTTTACTCGAGTAAAGCGCCTCGATCAGACCACCGTAACGGCCAGCAATCGTCGCGCGGCGAATTTTTCGTGTCCGCGTTAACTCACCATCATCCGCATCAAGTTCCTTGTGAAGGATAAGAAAACGACGAATCTGTGATGACGACAAACTGCTATCCCGCGAAAGATCTTGATTCACCTCCGCAATATTCTTACTAATCAAATCGTGGACTTCCGGGCGCTGTGACAAATCGGTATAACCGGAATAACTCAGCCCGATACGCTCAGCGTAATTCCCAACCGCCTCAAGATCGATATTAATAAACGCGGTCACATAGTCGCGCGCATTACCGTGCGCAACTGCCTCGCGAATATAAGGGAAAAATTTCAACTTGTTCTCAATGTATTGCGGTGCAAACAACGTGCCGTCGTTTAATGCACCAACATCTCTTGCTCGATCGATGACCTTGAGGTGTCCATCATCGGTCATGATGCCCGCGTCCCCCGTACGCAGCCATCCATCATCCGTCATGACCTCTCGCGTTGCTTCCGAATTCTTAAAATAACCAACGAAGTTTCCGGGACTCTTGACCAGAATCTCGCCGCCTTCGGCGATCTGAACATCACACTCCCTGCACGGAGGGCCCACTGTGTCCTGACGAGCATCGCCATTGCGGTGCAATGTGGCATATGCCGAGCATTCGGTCTGAGCGTAAAGTTGTTTCAAGTTAATACCGATGCTGCGGTAGAAAATAAAGGTGTCTTCCCCCAGCGGGGCCCCACCGGTGATGGCCAAACGGGCATGGCTTAAGCCAAGATTGTTCTTTAACGGTCCATAAATAAATAGCTCACCCAACGCATAACGCAACCGGTCGACCACGCCAATCGATCGCCCATCCAATAGGTCGAGACCGACTCGTCGCGCCACCGCCATAAAGTGACGGAAAAGCCAACGATTGAAACGACTGGCGTCTTCCATTCTGATAGTGATGGACGTTAATAATTGTTCCCAAATAGCGGGGGGCGCAAAAAACATGGTCGGGCCAATTTCTTTGACATCGGCGAACAATGTCTCTCGACTTTCCGGACAACTGGTGCAAGCGCCCACGCTCAAAGACAAAGATAAAAACAAGTGATCACCAATCCACGCCATCGGTGCATAGTTGACCTGCCGATCAGCTGAACCGAGCCCCTCTTGTGCGGTGCAGGCCTCCGCCGAACCCAACAGATTGGCGGAAGTTAACTGAACACCTTTCGGCTCACCGGTCGTACCTGAGGTGTAAAAAATGCCGGCGACCTCGTCGGCTTGACCGCTCGCCAGTTCTTGCTCAAAAAAATCAGCATGCTTTGCGTCGTATTGACGTCCTTGCGCCTGCACATCCGCATAACTATATAAAAACGACTCCGAGTAGTGACGCATACCCTTCGTGTCACTATAAATGATGGCCTCGAGTGCTGGGCACTTCTCCTTAATCGCCAGCAATTTATCGGCCTGCTCCTGATCCTCGACAACCGCGAATCGCACACCAGCATGATTAAGTACAAATTCAAGTTCTGCCGGGATTCCATCCTGATAGATGGGTACTGGAATTGCGCCAAGGCTCTGACTTGCAAAAAACACCCAATACAACTGTGGCCGATTAGTGCCAATCAGCGCGACCATATCGCCACGTTGAAGCCCAAGGGACGCCAGTCCACACGCTAAGGCGCGTACCTCACTACCGGTCTGCTTCCACGAATGGGTCTGCCAAATCCCGAGATATTTCTCGGCAAACGCCGGGGAGTCAGGATAACTATGCGCGTTGCGATACAAACGCCGCGGCATCGTATCCGCTTGACTATCTGACACCCCATCCCCCTTCTGACCACATTACCGCTTGTCCTCCCTAGACCACAGTTACTTTTAGGACGGGTACTAGAACTTAAAACCGCATTGTTTTCAAGCTAAATCTCTTTGTCTTCCTTTGTTAATGAGGTGTCAGTCAACGCTAGTGAGCGCCCCTATTTGACTAATGAGCCTCTCCGCGCTCCTGCCAATACCGCAAGTAGAAACGATTCAATCGTAAGTTCTGCAATCGTCAATTACTTTGCCATTATTCGGCAGCACTCCCTCAGACAACAGCTCGACCTGACCACGCAACTTGCAAACTTCTCGTATGGTTCCCGCCAAAAGGTCTGCAAAACCATCGGGAATCCGGCCTACTTCACAACGAAGCACCATATTATCGACATTGTCCTTGTTATCAATGACAAGACATCCCCGCAAAATCTCGGGATGACGGGTAATCATTTCAGCGACTTGCGAGGGATGAACAAACATGCCGCGTACTTTGGCAGTCTGATCTGCTCGACCCATCCAACCGAGAACCCGACGGTTCGTGCGCCCGCAAGGACTCTCGCCCGCCATAAAAGTCGATAAATCACCGGTTGCAAAACGAATCAAGGGGTAATGCGGATCGAGTGTGGTAACGAGCACTTCGCCAACTTCTCCCTCGGCCACCAAATCACCCGTACCAGGACGTACGATCTCAACGATGATCGACTCTTCGATAATCATGCCCTCTTGTGCAGAGGACTCATAAGCAATCAGTCCAACGTCGGCCGTGGCATAAACCTGAAGCACGCTAACGCCCCGGTCCGCCAATTCACTGCGCAAACTCCCTGACAACGCCTCGCCACCGACAGTCCCCACTTCAAGACTCGAGACATCGGACTCCATCTCTTGTGCCTTGTCGAGAATGATCTTCAAAAATGAGGGCGTGCCGCAGTACACCCGGGGATGCAGGTGAGTCATTGCCTGCACCTGCAACTCGGTCTGGCCAACACCGGCGGGAAAAACAGCACAACCGAACGCACGTGCGGCCCGGTCCAGCATCAAACCCGCCGGAGTAAAGTGGTAAGAAAACGTGTTGTGGACCAAATCACCAGGCCGAACACCAACGGCGTGTAGTGCGCGCCCCATGCTCCAATCGTCTGCCCCCCCTGCATCCGGCTCAAAGATACCGCCGGGAGAAGCAAACACATGCTGCAAATCACCCGCATTCAGCACAGCAAATCCACCAAACGGTGGCGTTTGGGCTTGACGGACCGCCATGTCCGACTTGCGCGTCACCGGCAGGCGCGCCAACGCGGCGCGATCGGTCACCGCAGCTGGCTCCACCTCACTGAGCAGGGCGCTATACGCCACCGAGTGCTCTTTAGCATGTTGCAGTTGTACAACCAGCAACTCGAACTGCTCTATTTCTCGCTGCTCCGGCGAGCGCGTTTCCAGCGCATCAAAATAATGGGCCATCACACTCAAAAGGGAATATCGTCATCCAGATCCAGGTCACCGCCACTACCGGGGTTACCGGCAGGGTTCGGTGACCGATTGGCAGAGGCCTTGGAGCCAAAGTCACCTGTGTCCGCGCTCGGCATCTCGCCACTGCCACCGCGCGATCCCAACATCTGCATGTCATTGGCAACAATCTCGGTGGTATAGCGCTCCTGGCCGGTCTTCTGGTCCTCCCACTTTCGAGTCTGCAAACGGCCCTCGATATAGACCTGTGAACCTTTACGCAGATACTCGCCGGCAATCTCAGCCAACCGAC
>Ga0187827_10008208_pt1 | contig 11390 bp, 10 predicted proteins | sample ETNtaG_39_FD_167969 | JGI IMG/M metagenome (GOLD analysis project Ga0187827, IMG submission 167969) | Marine microbial and viral communities from oxygen minimum zone, Eastern Pacific Ocean - ETNP2014_SV_150_PacBio MetaG (Illumina Assembly) | ecosystem: Environmental > Aquatic > Marine > Hypoxic... | reverse complement strand
CCTTGATCTTTCATAACTAGGTTTTGAAATAAATTTATATTTTTTGAATTTAGCCAGTACCGGCAATTCAATACAAAATCTAAAATCTTTTCTTTTAAGGTCAAGAGATTTGAAAGCCAATGTTTTTCCCATAACATAAGTAAATAATACATCAGAAATGTTTAGTCTAAAAAGTAAATTGCAAATAAACGTAAATATTTTATTTCCAACCAATGTCAAAAAAGTGTCATCATCACTGCCTCCGTTATTTTCATATCTGCTGTTAAATACAAAATCACAGTTATTTAATAACTCATTGTACATATTCTTAAGATATTGAGGATCAAATGATCCATCAGCATTAAATATACACAGAAAATCTGTTTCAACTTCTTTAATACCTAGTATTAAAGCTCTTCCAAAACCACCGGTTTTTTGGACAATAACCTTACAATCAAAATTTTTTATAGAATTCCGTGTGTTTAAATCAGTTTCGGGAATAATAATAATTTTTTTACAATCAAAATTTTTTAGTTCATCTAAAACTCTTGGTAAACACCCTGCTTCATCTTTTGCTGGAATTACAAGAGTAAGTTCTTTCATTGTTTTGAAAATTAAAAAAATACTTAGTAAAAATTTATTTTTTTAAACAATGCATAAGTAGATAATCTGATTACACAAAAAATTGAATAAAAAAAATTTTTTTTTTCATATAAATAATAAACCTTAAATGCATCATTTAATTTTTGTAATGTTGAACTTGATAATGAATTGGGGGTCTGTCTCCAAAACATTAAAGGTTTATCGAGTCCAGCTAGATTAACCGATTTTTTAGCAAGGCCCAACCATAATACAAAGTCTTCTTTTGTTTTAAGATCTGGAAATTTCATATCACTTAATAGTTTGCGCTTTAAAATTACGGAAGACAAACCTATATTACAAGACTTCAACAGCTCTTTATATTTTAATGTTTCTCGAGCTCTAATTTTGCCGACTATTTTTCCATTGTAATTTATGATTTGATATGTTGTGTGAGAAAAATCATAACCATAGTTTAACATAAAATACAGTTGTACCTCAATTTTGTTAGTTTCCCAATAATCATCGCAATCTAATAATGCTATATACTCGCCATGAGCAATTGATATCGCTTTATTTCTTGAATACGCTGCGCCTTTATTTTTATCATTAATTATTATTTTAACTCTCAAATCATTTTTTATACAATTTTTGATATATTCTAGATCATCTCTATTTTGATCATCATATACAATTAAAATCTCAAGATTCGTATGAGTTTGATTCAATGCAGAATTAATAGATTCTAAAAAATAATTCTTTTTATTATAATATGGCATTATCACGCTTACTAAATTATTCATCAGATTATTTAAAATTATATTTGCCCAAAACTTTTTTTAAAAAAACTACTGTCAAATAATAAATAGAAAAAAAAATATCTTTCATACTCATTTTTGATGAACCAATTTTTCTATATGGTAATTGAACAGGAATTTGTGTAATACGGTATTTTTTTTTATGCAATATAAAGATACTTTCCCAAAAATATGCGTAACTATCATTTTTTGCTAAAATCAGATCGGGTAAAGAAACACTTCGACAATTAATACATCTGTATGCTCCTGAAGAGTCATAAGGCATCGCTAATAATAAAGAAATTGTCAAATGTCTTAGTGTTGTTAAGAAAATTCTAAACAATGGCCAGTTTTTTAATGAATCTTTTTCTAAAAATCTGCTAGTAACAACTATATCAAAATTTTTCAATTCATTAATTAATGATTTCAAATACTTAGGGTCATGTGTTCCATCCGCATCCATTGTAATAATTATTTTATAATTTTTTCTATAAGACCAAATAAGTCCATCTTTGTGGGCCGAGCCAATACCCTCTTTTTTTGGTCTGAAAATACAATTAATATTTTGGTTTTTTTTTAATAAGTTTTTTATTATTTCTTGTGAGCCATCACTGGAATTATCATCAATAAATAGAAGGTCGAATTCTATATTTGTTGTATTTAATTTATTAAATAAAATTTCAATATTTTCTTTTTCATTTAGTGTCGGAACAATAATAATAATATCATTCATTAAACAACCTTTACTTTTGGAAGGGGAAAAATAAATTTTGTACCCTTTTTTCTGATTTTTTTCTCTCTAATTAATATCTCATTTTTAAAATGCCATGGTAATACCAGGTAATAATCTGGATTCAATCTTCTTGAATAATTTTCTGAAATAATTTTTATTTTTGTTCCGGGCGTAAACAAATTATATTTTAAAGGATTTCTATCTGCTATATAATTTATATCTTTATTTCCGATTCTATAAAACTGTAAAAGAACATTGCCCTTAGTTGAGGCTCCATAACCATGAATAATTAATTTTTTATTCCTAATTTTTTTAACCAGTTTCTGAAGTTTAGCTTTTTCTTTTAAGATTCTATTAAAAAAAAATTTATATGTTTTTTTTTGATGCAAACCAAATTTTCGTTCTCCTAATAATACTTTTTTTATATTATTAGTTATTTTATAATTTTTTTTTTTATGACAAATATAATATCTAGAACTGCCACCATTTATATTGTTATATTCATGGTGAAAAACTTTTAGTCCATTAAGTTTCATCATTTCTATAATAACTTTTGATGAAAAAAAACCCAAGTGTTCATGGCAAATTGTGTCGAATATATTATTTTTTATAATACAATAAAGGTCAGCATGTTCTAAGACAAAGATACCATTATTATCTAATATTTCTTTTATTTCTCTAATAAATTTATTTGGATTTCTTAGATCATAAAAAACCGATAAGGCAGAAATTATTTTAAATTTTTTTTTCAATTTTAATTTTTTAATATCAGCATATTGAAAAAAATTTGGAATTTTTTGATTAATTTTATTATAGTATTTTTTGTATTTATTAACCAAAGGATCTACACCAACTGTAATAACATTTTTTGGATAAAAGTTTAGTAATGTTGCATCGTTGCTAGCAATATCTAGTACATGATCTCCCATTTTTAAATTCACTAAAGCTGAACATTTTTTTACTGTATTTTTAATATGCTCAGTCATTGTTTTATTAATTCCTGTTCTATAACCGTAACCTTTGCCATATAAATATCTAAGATTAAAGTTTCTATCTAATTGAACAAGTTTACATTTTTTACACATTAAAAGATTGAGATGTGCCTTTGGTACTTTATGGTAAAAACTTTTGGGAAACCTTCCTGTAAAACTCATTTTTCCTAAACTAAACAAATGAAAAAATTGATTATTTTTACAATTTCTACAAAATTTAATCTGCATGATTTTCTGTTAAGTATTTCTAGTATAGCTTTATTTTATAATTTCATAAACAATTTGAAATTTAAAATAATTTTTTTTATCTGATATGTGTGTTTTTTAGATTATTTAAATCCTTTTATGCAAATAAGTTGCTATTCTATTACAAATATCAACTAAAATTTTATTTTATCTTTGTTATTTACGAACCACTCCACTGTATTTTTCAATCCTATTGAAATATCTGTAAATTTTTTTACACCGACTGCCCTTTTGACCAACTTATTATCCCCATGAGTTCTGTAAAGATCTGCTCGATGTTTTGATATTTTTTTTATTTTGGGTTTATTTAATGTTAAATTATCAATCATTTTAATTATATTTGTAAGTTTTATAGCTTTATTAGAACAAATATTTAAGATCAAATTTTGACGTTTAAATTTTGAATAAATTAATTTTTTCAAAATTTTGCATACATCCTGTATATATGTAAAATCTCTGAAATGATTTCCATAATTATTTAAATAAAAAACTTTTGATTTGTCATAAGTTGCATTTAAATATTTGATCATAAACATATCCGGCCTTCCCCATTCGCCATAAACCGTAAAGAATCTTAAACCAATACATAGAGTTTTCTTTTTTAATGATAAAACGCTTACCATCTCTTCATCTATTTTTTTACTTAATCCATAAATATTTTTTGGATTCAAAATATAATTTTCTTTCAAAGGGAATTTGGTTAATTCTCCGTAAGCAGAACTTGAAGAAGCATAGAAAAATCTTTTAACATTAAACTCCAAAGATAAAATTAAAACATTAAAGAATCCTGATATGTTGTTTTCAATATAAGTTTTTGGATTTATTAATGAATATCTTACTCCTGCCTGGGCTGCAAAATGAAAAACATAATTGAAAAGATATTTTTTATAAAGTTTTTTTAATTTTTCGTATTGATTGATATCAATTTTGTAAAATATAAAATTTTTATTCTTATTCAGTTCTTTCAGTCTTTTTCTTTTTAAGTTCACAGAATAATAATCATTTAAATTATCTATTCCTATGATGCGTATCTTTTGATTTGATTTAGCTAGAAAATTTGCAAAATTAAACCCTATAAATCCGCAACATCCAGTTATAAAAATTTTCATTGAAAAAAAATATATATCAATTATTTCTATTTGAGTATATTTTAATAAACTTCAATATATAAAAAACTTGATAGAGTAACTTTATTCGTATCTAAGTCTCAATTATAAATATTTTTATTTTTTTAAATTAATGGTTAAATTTATAGTGATTTTATAATATATAAATTATAAATTCGTAAAACCTACAATAATACTTATATGCAGATCAAATCGCTAATATTATTTATGCCTTCTATTGAGGGGGGTGGAGTTGAAAAAAATCTTATAATAATTAGCGATTACTTTGTAAAAAAAATTAAAAATATTAAATTAATTTCTGCTGAAAATCGTCTTCGAAATCTTTTCAATAAGAAAATTAGTTTTATTTCACCTGGCTCTAAATCTTCAAAAAATAAAATTTACAAATATTTAATATGTTTATTCCTTTTATTTAGAGAGTATTTAAAAAATAAAAACATTTTAATTTTTGCTTTTCAAGCTAATCTTTATGCAATAATATTTGCTAAAATTTTTAATATAAAAATTATTACCCGTTCAAATAGCTCGCCTTCGGGATGGTCGAAAAATCCATTTAAAAACATTTTATTCAAATTTTTTTTGCCAATGGCAGATGAAATTATAGTTAATAGTTATGATTTTAAAAGGCAGATGGATAAAGAATTTAATTTAAAAACAAAATTAATATTCAATCCACTTGATCGCAAAAAAATTTCAAAATTAAAAAAAGAAAAAATAAAAGATAATTTTTTTCTAGAGAAAAAAAATTTCAAAATTTTAAATGCTGCAAGATTAACAAATCAAAAAGATCATCTGACACTTTTAAAAGCGTTTAAAATAGTAAATAAAAAAATTAAAAGTAAATTATTAATAATTGGAAGTGGAAAAAATAAAACGATAATTGAACATTATATACATAAAAACAATTTGCTTCATTCGGCTAAACTAATTCCTTTTCAAAAAAATCCATATAAATATATGAATGTAGCAGATTTATTTGTTCTTACTTCTAAATTTGAAGGTCTACCCAACGTTTTACTAGAAGCTTTAAGTTTAAAAAAGTTTGTTATATCTGCAAATTGCCCCACGGGACCTTCTGAAATTTTATTACGAGGAAAGGCAGGTTATTTATTTGAAATGGGAAATTATATACAATTAGCAAAAAAAATACTCGCTCACTACGAAAACAAAAAAAAAAATAAGCTAATGACTAATTGTGGTTATTTAAGCCTTTCAAAATATGATTATAAAAAAAATTGCGAAAAATATTTAAATTTAATTTTAAGTTACTTGGAAAATGAATATTAAATTTATTTCTGGTGGATTGAGAAAAAGAGGAATATTAAAAAAAGATAAAAAAAATTTACCCCTGGTTTCAATAATTACAGTTGTATTAAATAATAAAAAATTTTTACAACAATCAATAAATAGCGTTTTAAATCAGAGCTATAAAAATTATGAACTTATAATTATTGATGGAAAATCAACCGATGGCACAGTGGAAATTTTGAAAAAAAATAATTTAAAAATAGATTTTTGGATATCAGAAAAAGATAAAGGCATTTACAATGCAATGAATAAAGGAATAAAATTAAGTCGTGGTTCAATAATTTCAATCCTTAATTCAGATGATATTTTTTACAAACATGCTCTTAAAACAGCCACAAATTATTTTAATCGATTTCAGGGCATTGATTTTCTTTTCGGGAGTGTAATTAAATATAAACTTTTGCATGGATATAAGCCGTGGAAAATAAGTTGGAGTTTTGGTTTTTATAGTACACACTCGATTGGTTTTTTTATAAGAAAAAAAGCTCACAATAAAGTTGGTTATTATAACGTTAAATACAAATATTCAGCTGACTATGATCTTTTTTATAGAATGATTGTAAACTACAAAATGAAAGGTATGGCTACAAAAAAAAATGAAATATTCGGAAAATTTAGAAAGGGTGGTATCTCTTCTAAATTATCAAATAATACCTTTTTAAAAGAAATTTACCAAGTAAGAGTTGATAATGGTCAAAATAAAATATTTGTCTTATTTTTGCTTTTTTTAAAATATCTGAGATTTAATCTAAAAAAAATTTTTAAACTATAAATAATCAACAATAAGATTTTTATATTTAAAATAATTCATCACAAATCATTTTTCTAATAATTTTTTTAAAAGATGTTTTGACTTTCCAGTTTAATATTTTTTTGGCTAATCTTGGATCTGACCGATAAGATTTTATATCATTACTTCTCATGAATTTTTTTGTATTTGCTTTCAGGCGATTTTTCGGGATTTTTAACAATCTAAATGCCTCGAAAATAAAGCTCTTGAGACTATGACTTTTACCCGAACCAATCACTAAATCTTTTGGATTCTTTTGCCTAAGCATTAAATACATTGCCTCAACATATTCAGGAGCCCAACCCCAATCTCTACTAATGTTAATATCACCCATATATAAATATTTTACTTTTCTTTTTTTTATTAGATGGCAGTGATTAATAATTTTTTTTGTTACAAATGCGTCTGATCGCAATGGAGATTCGTGATTAAATAAAACTCCGCTACAACAATAAATATTATATTTTTCTCTAAAAATCTTGGTAAACCAAAATCCAACCGCTTTTGCAACACCATACGGACTTTGCGGATCAATATTTGATTTAAGACTGTATAGATTTTTCCTATTATTGCCATAAAATTGGCCTGAAGCTGCATTGAAAATTTTTATTTTTTTATGCTTATTTTTAACTAAATTCAAAACATTTAAAAATCCAGTTGCATTACTTTGTAAAGAATTTTCTGGATGCTCAAATGAGCAAACTACTGAGGAATCTCCAGCCAAATAATAAATTTCATTAATTTTATTATTTATGATTTTATTACAAAAATTAATATTGGTTGCTTCACCTTTAAAAATTTTAATTTTTTTTATTATATTTAATCTAATCAATCTAAATAAATTTTTTTTAGAATTATTTCTAGTAGTTCCAATTATATGGTAGCCTTTATCTAACAAAAATTTTGATAAGTATGCTCCATCTTGACCGCTAACCCCAAATATAAGTGCTGTTTTCTTTCTTTTCATTTTATAATTACTTAATCATTAAAAATATGTTGAATTAATATCTTTCCAATACTACTTTTTTATTAATACTATTTGTTAAATACTCTTTCGATAATTTTATCCAATCAAAAAGTTTATTTTCGATTAATGCATAGTCAAAATTAGCATTTAAATTTTCAGAATTACTTAACAATCTTGAGGATAGGTCTAGATGATCTATAAAATAAGATAATTTATTTGCTCTAATTGGATCTATTGAATACCAAAATTGCTTCCTTAGTTTAACGGATAGCATAACTCCATGAAACATAGATGTAAAAACCAAATTTGCTTGAGATAAATAGCCTATAAAATCTTTTGGAGTCGCACTGATAAAATTTTTGTCAACCCAATTATTTTTATATCCGATAGAAATAGATTGAAGATTTTCTTTTTTGCAATAATTCAAAATTTTTTCTTTGTCTTTATTAGAAAAGACAGTGCCATAGATGATTACATATTTTTTTAATTTTTCTTTATCATTGTTAAATGAATAATTAAAAAATTTAGGTGTAGAAAGAAAAATTGGATCTACTACAATTAAGGGGTCAGAATCAGTCATTTCTTTTACTAAATTAGCAGTGTTATAATCTCTTACTGAAATAAAATCGTAGGAATTTAAAAGTATTTTAATTTTTTTTTTTTGATAATCATCTAATTTGCTAATATCTGTTGGTCCAATGCTTACTGCATAAGTAATTTTATAACCATCATTTTTTTCACCAAAATAATAGGGATCAAAACCAAAATAGGAAACAGCCCAAATCGAATCACTTCCATAAACACTTATGGAAGGATTATTTATTTCATTGGTAAATTTGGGTGATGGTAAGTTCATTTCCTTTTTCCATTTATTAAGAAAATAATTTTTTTTTAAGAATTGACAAAATTTAAATGGATTTTTTGTAATTAATGGCCTGTAAATTTCTTTAAAATAAATTTTTTTTGGTATGTATCTTGCAAATTCAATTTTTAAATTAAAATTTTCTTTTAAAAATTCTTTAAGACATAAACCTTGCAAGAGAGCCCCGTAGTTATTCGTACAATGAAAAGTGAAAATTTTTATATTCATTTAATTCTATCTAAAATAATATTTTCTAAATTTGAACAATTGCCAACTTCTTTTTTCATATGTTTGATAAATTTAATAGCGTCATCTCCCTTTGATGAGCCACGATTTACTAAACAATTAATGGTTTTATCTGAAACAAAAAAATTTGAGGATAAATCCAATTTAAGCAATTTAGAGTAAATTTTGACGAAGAATTTCCGAAAAGCAAGAAAATTTCTTCTTGAAAATTTGTAAACTAAAAATGATAATATTTTATAAATAAAATACGTTATGTAGAATAAGAAATTTTTTTTTTTTAAATCTTTATAAAGGTCATAAGTAGCAAACATACTTCCCAGATTTGGAAGTGTATTTTCTTGGAAATTACTTCTGTGATCGATTACTTTCTTAGACCTTTTTATTGTTTTTTTTGTTCCTACTAAATTTTTTAAGGGAAAAAGGAAATTTATATTCAATATTAAGCATTTTTTATCTTGAAATAACGATTTTCTGAAACCAAAATTTATTTCACTCTTATTTAAAGAAAATAATTTTCCATTTTCATCGATATATTCAACTGAAACAAGATAATCTGAAATACATGAACCATAGGAGGATGCATTCATCACAATACCACCACCCAAAGTTCCAGGAATACCTAACAAACCTTCGCAACCTGTAATTCCTTTATTAATTAAATATTTTGAAAATTTTAGCATTGAGGTACCAGCATTAACTTTTAACTTAAATTCCTCATGAGTCTGTTTTTCAAAGATATCTGATAATTTGTGTAAATTAATTATTGGTGTATTAATTATTCCATCCCTTATAATTATATTAGAAATATTTCCCAATACATAAAATGCAAATTTATTTTCATAAAAAAACTTTATAAGTTTTATACAATCCGTCTCATTATTAGGAGTTATAAAATTTTTAACAATTCCACCAGCTTTTAGCCATGATTTATATTTTATATTGAAATCTTTATAAAATTTTATCTTATTTTCGGATAGCCAAATTTCTAGTAAATTATTATTTGATGTCATTACAAAAAAAGGCAAATTTAGTCTTAGTTTATAAACTATTATTGATAATTATGGCAAACAAGGATCTGAAATTAACATGATATATTGAACCTTGCTTTTTTACAATAATCACTAACTGTATAGATGTTGTGTAGGATTGTTTCAATCTGTTATTATACAGGAATGTTGGTAAATTTTGAGTGGAGAATATTTTTCTTTTGAAGAAAGAGCTTGTCTCGTTCCGCTTTTTTTATCTAACTAGACTTGATCTAAATCAAGGAAGGTATATTGTAAACCTGTTAGGTTAAGTAAAATCACTCAATTAGGAAACATATTATTATGATAAATAAAAGTTTGAATTTAACAAAATTTAGCGATCCTTATCCTGGATTAAAAATAGAGAATTTTTTCGATGAAAAGTTTTATTTGCAATTAGAAAAAGACTTTCCATCAGAAAGTCAATTTAACACACAAAAAAATAATGTTAAAAGGATGAGTTATGATACTTCTCATGGATATGAATTATATTCAAATTTGTTATCAAAAAGCAAAGCTTTTAAAGAATTGCATGATTATATTTATAGTAAAGAATTTATAGATTATTTCCTTAATTTGTTTAAAACAGATATTCTTAAAGAAATAGAAAATAAAAATTTAATTAAAAATGTATTTGATTTTAAATTGCATCCAGAACCTTTTGAACATAAAATAATTGATCATAAAACGCTGCTCAAAAGTAAACATACTGAAGATTTTTTATATCCTAGAATTGATATTGGAATTGGAAAAGAAGGTTACGGCAAAGATGATGGTGGCAGAGGTATACATGTGGACAATCCTCAAAGATTGATTTGTCTGTTATTTTTTGTAGGAGGACATAAAAAAATGACCGGTGGAGAACACAGGGTATGGAGAGAAAAGAATACCTCAACAAACACTCCTACAATGGAAGAGGTAAGAGCTATAACTCCAAGTCCTAATCTTTTAATTGGTAATGTGAACTCGAACAAAGCTTACCACGATGTTAACCCTATAACGTACATAGAGGGTGCAAGAAATGCTTTTTTTATGGCAATTTCTGCTTCATGTAAAATTTGGAAAAGTTTAGAAGATAATCATTTTAACAGATTGTATAACAGAAACAGAACTCAGGCCTATATAAAACCTAGTCCATTATCAAAGATTAAAGATACACTATTAAGAAGATAAGCCGAATAGAGGAACAGGGTCCCAAAAAAAGTTGGAGTTTTAAAAACTGTTTAATAAAACCTCTTGGGAATCGTGCTTGTCCTTCAAACTCGTGCCTCCTTCATAAGAAACCTCTAAGCATGTTTTTAAAATGCAAACTAAATAGAAAAATTACAAATATCTTCGATAATTATAATTATATTATCGCTGGCAACTTTTTATTCATTATAATTTTTTAGTTTCATAAAAATGTTAGAACTACTTGGCAAATTGATAATTCTTTCGAATAGATTTGCCGAGTTTGATAAATTCATTCTAGGAAATTTCTTAAGATATGATATTTTGTTAAGAAGTTTCCACGCAGGTCTAACCATAATTTTTTTTCCGTGTAGTAGTTTAATAATTTGCTCTTTATTTTTTTTTAGATCCTCATTTAATAAAATAGTTATAAGCCAATAATTGCTCTTGGTATCTATATTTTCCTTAATTAATTTAGCATATTTATTATTTGAAAATATTTTTAAATATAAATTAAATAATTTTCTTTTCTCTTTTAGGAAATAGTTAATTCTTTGCAATTGTGCATA
>Ga0187827_10008207_pt1 | contig 11391 bp, 8 predicted proteins | sample ETNtaG_39_FD_167969 | JGI IMG/M metagenome (GOLD analysis project Ga0187827, IMG submission 167969) | Marine microbial and viral communities from oxygen minimum zone, Eastern Pacific Ocean - ETNP2014_SV_150_PacBio MetaG (Illumina Assembly) | ecosystem: Environmental > Aquatic > Marine > Hypoxic... | reverse complement strand
TTAATATATTCGTATGCATACCATACAGGTTTGCTTTTTAATAAATTAGGCAATATCAGTCAATCATTTCCTCGTTCAGAATACAAAGCAAAAACTATTTTAAAATATTTAATTAAGTACCGTGACAATGCTAGAGCTAGATTCATTCTCGGTTTTTTGATGAGTAACCCAGAAGGTCAATCATTACTAACTGAAGCAGTAGATCAGGGAGATGAATATGCGAAAATTTACTCTGCTGTTGATTATGGTTGTTACACTAATACTGACTTGGCGATAAAACAATTAAATATACTGCGTAAACTATTTCGCGAAGAGTCTCTTCATGAAGAGATAGATTCGATTCTTTATATTGGATTTAAAGATATATGTAGTGATCTTGAAGAGCCTGAGTACCTGTTAAGTTATGTACTTAGTTATAAAGATAAACCAGCTTTATAGCACCTTAGTTGTTGCCTGCATATTTTGAAAAGAGTTAGGTCAAAAGTTAGCATAGCTCAACAGCAACAACGAGAACTGATAGCTAAAGGTTTGCTAGCAGAGTTTAGTCATTTAATACGAGTGTTTTTTCCGTGTTATTTTGTCGCATAAGAACGTTTACCGGACAATTATTTGTTTATACGACATATACTACACACTAACTTTGTACGCTACTGCCTTTATTTTCTAACGATTCGTGAAAAGCTCTGCCTTGTATAAATACCCAACAAATCGCTGCAAAATCAAGCTCGAAAGATCAACAGACCCTAATATTCAATAACTTGTTTATTGTTTCGACGGCTGTTCAAGCTTCGCTACAAGTTTTTCCACAACTAACTCAACTCGCTTACTTTCTCTTAGCACTGACTGTCTATTCATTTCCATAAAAGTCCACATTTTCAACGCTATTTGCAACATAGTTGAAAACAAAAAGACTACTGCCCAATGCATCTTATGCATTTGTGTACCTTCAACAAAGAAAAATTGATAACCAGACCAGAACATAACGACAGTCAAAACAAAAGTAAATATTCCAACAATAATCATCCATCGCCCCAGTGAGCCTTTAAAAGCATTACCCAACAAGCCAAAGATTCCAGGTTCATGAGCCAAAATATCATCTATTTTTGCGGCGTCACTTTCTAACTCTTTTCTAATTTTTTCATCAATATTCATCGTCACTATTCCTTCAATGTAAATTTATTTTTTAAAAACTGCCGTGCACGGTTTAAGCGTGATTTAACAGTGCCAATAGGTACTTCAACAACAATGGCAATTTCGGCGAGTGTCATTTGCTCTAAATAAAACAAATATACAGCTTGGCGATCTATAGTAGGTAAACAGTCAATAAGTGACAACAAGTCACTATGGTCTATTTCACAAGTAACGGCCACATCAACTTTATCAGTATTAAAATCAAGCACATCATTGTTTACCTTTTGCAATAAATCTAAGGTTTGCCAACGAACAAGCTGATAAATCCAACTTTTGAATGCTCTGGGATCATTAAGTGATTTAATCGACTTAGCCATTTTTAACCAACTATTTTGAACAGCATCATGAGCCATCTGTTCGTGAGCACAGATTTTGAAAGAAAAACGTAGTAAGGAGCTATGAAAATGACGGCATATTTGATCAAATGCCTTTACACTACCCATTTGCATGTCAACCACCAACATATCTAACTTAGCCTTTTCCATTATTACTCTAGTTTCCGTTTCTAAAATTTGTGTACATTGCAAAGACGATTGATAAACGCAAAAGGTTCACAAAAATAATGAAATAGCGTAAAAATAATCATGCTAGTTCGTAGCGTTAATATATATTCTTTGTTTTAGCTCATTAAAATAAGCTGCCTAAACATGAGAACAGTCACAAACATTATGCGTAATCACATCTTTTCACTTCCCGAGAGTTTTTGTCATCTGTTGAGAATTCAATCACTGATTTTATAGGCTTACATGAGCCAAGATCGAGTTCCTCATTAACCACGACCTTTTACACATTCAGGCCAACATGCATTGATGTTAAAGATTAAGTTCAAAACTCATATTTGTACCTATAATCATAAAAGACAATTTAAAGTCTATAGCGCTGATTAACAAAATAGCATGACTAGGCTGCATTGCTAGCGTCGCGTTCATCAAGCAGTTAATGCTTACAAAGTGGGTACATAAAAATTCTGTAAGATCTAGACTCAGCGATTAAACTGGTAACGAAAGCCTGCATTAACAGTAAAACCATCATTTCTTGACCAAATATCGGTAGTCCACCGACCACTCGGTGCTTGTTCAGGTAACACTAAAGGGTTTTCCTTGGTTTGCCGAACATTTAACAAATTTTCAGCGTTAACAAAAAAGCTTATTTTCCCTACAGTTATTTGCCCTAATAGCCCCAAGTGCCAATAAGGCTTACTTCGCTGACGATAGGGATTTTTTTCAAGATACTGTGTTCCTGTATAATAAGCTTCAAACCCTAACAAATGGCTACCATGTTCTTCCCACATCACCACAAATCCAGCAGAATGTTGTGGCGTAAGTGTTAAAGGTACTCGGCGAAAACTCGGGTTATCTTCTTTAGTGGCATCTGTATATAAGTAACTACCCGTAAATTTTATATCTTGCCAACGATAACGTAACAATAATTCCGCACCACTAATTTCACTTTCGCCAACAGCATTAACAATACGTACTTGCTTGTTCGAAATACCATTGCCCCCCTCAATAACGGTTAGTTCTGTTACATTATCAATACTTGATGAAAATAATGTTATGCTAGATTCTATGCTACCGAACATATAACCAATATCTATAGACGCTGTAGATGCTCGCTCTTCATTAATATTCTCCAGTGCTTCAAGCTGAGATAAACCCGCTTCATCAATATCTTCAATAAATGGGCTGGGTGCGAAAAAACCCTGTCCATATGCCCCTCTAACAATCCAATTTTCAGGGCGGTATAACAATGAAAATCTTGGGCTTACTTGAGTACCGTATTCACTATGCCAGTCAGTACGAACACTAAACGACATGGAAATATCTTCACTTGCTTCATAATCTAACTGCGAAAATAGCCCCGGTACTTGGTAAGCGTAATTAAATTCAGAAAAGGTGCCAGAATCGAATTTTTCAGATTGAAGTGCTACCCCAACTAGCCATGCTGTTTTATCTGAATATCCTGATAAACTAGATTCTATTAGATAACTTTTATGACTATCATCCTCTTGAACACTACCGTATTCATGCTCGTGATCTTGATTCATTGCTGAGCCACGGACATTAATATTCATCATCTCTGCTAATGATTGGTCATATATAAAGCCAACATCAGTTCTGAATGTATCTTGAATTTGAGAATATTTACTTCCATTTGGCATTATTGCATTATCTAAAGTGCCACCATTTCTTTTTTCTGTCATAGCACCAACAGTAACGTAAAGGTTGGCACCCTTGTCATTTTGCCAATAGAAACGAGGACGAACACTGGTCCTTTCGTATCCTGCCACATCAAGCCAACCATCATCATCTAAATCTTGCTCTTCTTGATGATGAATGCCCGTTGTGATTGACGCGCTTAAAGCGCTAGTTAAAGGTGATGCAAAATATGAAGTAATATCTTGTCCATTTTTGGAGGTAACATTAACTAACACTTCTCCTTCATATTCATTAACGGGGGTTCGTGAAATCAGATTTATGACCCCACCAAGTGCAGAGCCACCATAAAGAGAAGAGGCAGACCCTTTAATTATTTCTACATTTGCTAGGTCTGTCGGTGGTATTTGCATCAAACCAATTGAAGCTGTTTGGCCTCCGTATAAAGGTAGGCCATCACTTAACAGCTGTGTATAACGTCCGTATAGTCCTTGTAAGCGAATATTAGAACTACCTAACGCTGGCGAGGTGGTTTGCACTCTGACACCACCCGTTTCAGCCACTAGCATAGAGATATTTCCGGGGCGCATTAGTGCTTTTTCTTGAATTTCTTCGCCGTTGATAATTTCGGTTCGCGTAGCCGACTCGGTAACAATACGCCCTAAACGAGAAGCCCTTACTTGAATTCTTTCAATATTTTTATCGCTATGTGTATGCTGTTCTTGTTCTTCGTGGTGATCATGGTCATTTTTATTTTCGTTAGCAGAGCTAAACGCGGGTATTAACAGTATTGCTACTGCTATTGTTAAATACTTTTGAAACATTTTTACCTCAGGTATTACTTGGTAATAATTCAGCACAACAGCGCTGATTAATTTAATAAATGATAAGTTGTAGACAATTTAAAGCGATCGTTCTAACGGCTTATGCGATAAAAATGGGAGGACGATAGAGTAAAGCGGAAAAATTTTTTGGTTGTTTAAAGAGTTGAGTATCAACTATATGACTTGCAGTAGGTGCCTTAATTAAATTAACTTCAGCCGTAAAATAGACAAATGATGAACATACATTTGCACTGCAACTACACCCAATATCACAGCAATCAATGCCACAGCAATCTTGATGGTTACCCGTATCAAGTGCCTTTGAATTGTAATGCTGAACTAGAACCGTTGGGTTATGAGAAAGAGAATTAACTGAGGTTTCGCACGACATAGAAGCATTAAAAGCGATTGCTTGTCCAATAAAGGAAATAAGCATTACAGCTATAACTAATACCCTTGAAACGGCTTTAAGCATATAAACCTCTATATTCAATACGCGTAACATTATAAGAGTTTATTTATAACATGTGAACAATCACAGGCTAGTTTATTCTAGTTTTGAGCTCAATTTACGCTATAATTTTTGAGGGTTGTCCTTTAATTATAAGGCCGATAATATTTAAGGTTATTAACTTTTTAAGTAGAATAAATCACAGCAACGTACAGTAAGATACCATGGTGTTGAGATAGATGACACACTTGAACTCTCTGGTTACACTGATATATAGTCAAAACGATTAAAGTAAACATGACGCTTTTTAACCTGAGGCAGTTATTAGAGCCCCCCAAAAAAGAGTACTTGTTTTAAATTAGATAATAGTAATTATATTAACTGAATAGAGAATACTAATGAAAACACTCTTCAAAATTATAGGTTATGTGGTTACTTTATTGATTATTATCGGTTTCTACCGAGCTAACACCTTATATGTTGACACTCAATATTACCCAGATAATGATACAAAAAAAGTTGCAGTAAATATTAATAAGGCGATCAATAATTTTTCAAAGGCCATTAAAATACCTACTGTATCAAAAGATTATCCTACACCAGTGACACCTGAGCCATTTTTAGCTTTTCACCAACATTTAGCGGACAGTTTTCCTATCGTGCACAATTTTGCACATAGGAAAATTATTAATCAATACAGTTTGGTCTATAAATTTGCTGGTACTGATGATAGCTTAAAACCTATTCTATATATGGGCCATATGGATGTTGTTCCTATTGATGAGGATACCCTTAATAAATGGAGCTATGCGCCTTTTTCAGGAACCGTTGCTAAGGGGAACATTTGGGGTCGTGGGGCAATTGATGACAAATCAACGGTTATGGCATTAATGGAAGCGATGGAAATAAGTCTATCGAAAGGCGACGCTCCAAAGCGAACCCTTTACTTTGCCTTTGGTCATGATGAAGAGGTTGGAGGAAGCCAAGGGGCGAAGAAAATAGCAGAGTACTTTAAACAACAAGGCGTAAATTTCGAATTTGTACTCGATGAAGGTGGCTTGATCACAGAGGATATGATTAGTATTGTTGACCAACCCTTGGCGATTATTGGTATCGCTGAAAAAGGCTTTATGAATATTCGCTTAACTGCCGAACGGCCAGGAGGTCATTCGTCAATGCCGCCTGAAAATACAGGTCCGGGCATATTAGCACAAGCCATTGTTAAACTTGAGCAAAAAAAATTTCCTACTACCGCAAAATACACTAACATCACGTTTGATGCCATTGGTAGTCATTCTGATTTAACGACGCGCTTTGTGATGGCAAATCAATGGTTAACAGAGCCAATGATCATTAATGAGATGTTGAACGAACAAAGAACAGCAGCAGGCATCCGTACAACCACAGCAGTAACAATGTTGAAAGGTAGCAGTAAATCAAATATATTGCCAACCAAAGCAAGTGCAGTGGTTAATTTTAGAATTTTACCCGGAGAGACAACAGAGACGGTATTAGAATATGTAAAAGCAATCATTAACGATGACCGTATTAGCTATGAAGTATTCATGGCCAATAACCCATCAAAAGTGTCGAGTACTAACAGCATTGGTTATAAATTGATCTCACAAACCATACGTGAATTTGCGAATGACGCTTTAGTTGCGCCATATTTAGTTATGGGCGGCACAGACTCCAAACATTTCTATTCATTAACCAATGCTGTTTATCGATTTTTGATGATACGCGTTACCCCAAAAACGATGAGCCTAATACATGGAATAGATGAACACATCAGCATTGAAAACTATGTGATGAGCATTCAGTTTTTTCATGAGTTATTAAGAAAATCTGCATTTGATAACGAAGCACCAAAATAGACTTTATCGTCAACGATATCAACGCGCCATTACCACGTATCAGAAACAAGATTTTCACTCAATAATTGACAAAGTATAACACTGTGATAGTTCCGATAGTGGTAGAAGTATTAAGATTAAATTAACCTGATGTGATAGTTAAAGTAGCTATTTAGCCTTATTGCAACCGCTAGTTGACAAATTAACAAGCTGACTTGCTAGCCTGCAACTACCTGATTTTCTATGCTTAGCACTCAACAACAGATGAAGGAATTAACGTTATGATATTAGCTGCAAAGATTGTCAACTTAAGAAAAAACTCTGGCTGGTCGCAAGAAGAGTTAGCTGAAAAAATGAATGTTTCTAGGCAGTCAGTCTCAAAATGGGAAAGCACGAGTAGCATACCCGATTTGAATAGAATAATTATGTTGGCAAAGATTTTTGATACTTCAACTGACTACCTACTTAAAGACGAAAACGAATCATTTGATTCCCAAGATGAAAGTCAAGAGCCAGGAGCCGTTCAAATTAGCTTAGAACAAGCAGTGCAGTATGTTGCAAATAAAGTAGAATTGTCAGCTTTAATTACCAAGGGGGTTATACTTTGTGTTTGTTCGGTAATACCACTGTTTTTCTTTTTGGCAATGGCTGAAACAAATAAATTGAATCTAACCAATGATATTGCCGCCGCGATAGGCATTGTATGTATTTTAATAATGGTATCGATTGGTACAAGCTTTTTTATCAAAACAAACCAATATGATACTAATACCGATGCCATAGATAATGAACCATTTGAATTAACCTACGGTGTACACAGTATTTTTCAAGAAAAATTACAAAAATTTAGAGTTACCTATAATCGAAGATTATCTCTGGGGATATTTATCTTCACCATCAGTTTTGTACCGCTGATGTTTGCTAGCGTGTTTTTAGGTACTTCAGACATTATCTTAATGATGTTAATTGTTTTAATTCTCATGATAGCAGCAGGAATCTATATTGTTGCACCGGTCTGTGCAAAGTACGACGCCTACAACAATATTCTAAAAGATAGCAACCTAGATACACCGACCAGTAAACGCACCAAACGCGCTGAAAAACTTGCTGCATTTTACTGGCCTTTACTAACAGCGATATTTATTGGTTGGAGTTTATGGACTATGGACTGGGGCGTAACCTGGATTATATGGCCTGTGGGTGCTGTGCTTTTCGTGGCACTGGTTGGATTGATGGAATTGCTAAATAAAGAAGAACCTTGAAAATCAACGCTAGTCTTCATTAGCAAGAGATAAAAATGACTGGGGTCAGCGACAAAAAATATCTAATCTGCCCCCTTTACTGTCTCGAATGTAGCAGTGGTTATGGCTTAGTGCAGCTTTAGACATCAGCACATGCTACAATTGCTACGCCTTGTCGATAACCTAAGCCCCCATTGCCATGTATCATGCCAAGTTTTTCCTGGCCACCACATAAACGATGGTACATCAGCACAAGCGCATTAAGTGCTGGGTTATTCCATGCTGCTTTACCCAAGTTCATGCCACCAGTGATCGTTATACTATGTTCAGCAAGAAACTCTGGAATATCCTCTAGTGCATCAACCAAACCACTTACCAACAAAAAAGCCATAGGTACAACGGGATAGCAGGTATAAGTTTCTAATAAAGCATTTCCTGCTTTAAACTGGTGTACAAAGTCGATATTCGCTTCGTTACAGGCTTGTTGATAGGCTTTATGTAAATGCTCATATTGGGCAATATCCGTTAAAAATTCATGTCCATCTCCTTCTAGACGACTTAATCCCACTGCTTTGACCTTTAACCATTGGCTTTTGTCGACGCCCAATTGTTCGGCAATATCTTCACGTGTTATCAGTAGTCGACCAGAGAAGTCCACCATAGGGTTTGCACAATCAATCCCTCTAAACAAGTCTGTTATCGGTTTATGCCAGCGCAAATCAGGTAAAAAATCTGGGCTATAGCGATCTGACAACGCGTTGCAAAAACTTATTTTATAATTTTCAAACAGTGCACTAGAACATTTTTTAAATTGTTGTTTGGTAATAGCATGATGTTCACTAAAAGCACGTGCTAAATCAGTATAAGCTTGCGTTAATGGGTAACTTTGACCATAAACGGCCATTTTACTTAACCGCTCTTCCCTGCTATAGCCCGTTTTAATGTGATCTTCACCACTGATCACAACGGCAGACGCTCCATTTTCTATTAATTCTTTGGCTTTAGCCAAAGCTTCAATGGGTGCGCAGCCACTTCTAAAGTGATTTTCTTTTTCTGGGCTGTGCCAGTCTGCCTTTAAAGGTTCAATAACTAAATATTTAGGTACTACACCAAGTTGCAGTAATTGAAATTCTAGTAATAAAACCTGCTCAAGGCTTCCCTCGTTATCTTGCTTTTTAGCTGCTCCAATAATGAATGCTGATGGTATTTTCACAAGTCATTTAATCCAATAAAAAATAGACATCAACTTTATGTTATTTAATCAAAACTAAAAAGTAGAATATTTTCTTGGTTGAAAAAAATAGGCTTAAATACATTATCTGCTTACAATATTCCTCGGTTATTTAGTTATATTTGAAATATTTTAATTTTCTATTATAATCGGGGAGCTGAGAAATCAATGATTGTTAAAAAATATATTGATTTCCACTTATTGGAAATATTTGCACCAGTGGGACGGTAGCCTAATGTTAGCAATATAGTTAAACACTATGTTGCACTATATGGCTCGCCTACTATAAAAGCACCTTTAGATATATCGGGCGAGTCTTAATCTGTGGAATAACCATGATAAAGACCAGTGTAAATAAGTTAAACATTAACATACCCCCTACCCAGTACAATCACGGCTTATTTACTTGCCTTTTTTTCCACTATGTAAAAATCAAGATTACTACCCTGCTAGTAGAGTATTTTTATTGCCAATTGCAATGTGCCAGACAACTTAACACCCACTCAATAAAAAATATTTTAAATCAATTTATACTCAAGTGGATATCGCATAGCATCGCTGCTGCGCAGCAAGTGCAATCTCCAGACGTCAGCGGCTACCCTGATGGCTTGAAAAATTGGAAAACACCTATCGCGGGGAAATTGATGATGTAAATACTGAACAGTAGATTACAACAAATCAATATTAATAATGGAGTTACCGTAAAAATCACCTATGAGAAAAAGTATTTTAATAATCGACAATCTTCAACTTTCCATTAATGCAATGTCTTCGGTATTAACGGATTGGGGATATGAGGTAGATGGTTTTTTAGATCCTGTAGAAGCATTATCGGCACTAGTTGAAAAGCAATACTATATGGTATTTAGCGAATTAAAAATGCCAAGTTTGGATGGTTATAAATTACTTTATAGATTTAACAAAGAAAAGCCTGAGCAAAAATGTTGCCTTGTTACTGGAGCATTGGATGAAGAAGAGTTACTTAAAAAAACCATACGCCTACCTAACGTCAAAGGATTAATAAAAAAACCAATAAAAATTAAAGACTTGCATATAGCCCTAGAAGGAAAAAATCAAAAAAGCCTTTAATTAGTTAAAAACAAATGAGTTCTAGTTATTTTTCTACTTAGCTCAAACCTTATATATACTAGCAATATCTTGCAACAAATTGGCTAGCTGCGCTTGCTCTTTAGCCGTAACCGCTATTTGGTTAGCACCAGTGGTTGTTTCCATAGATTTTTGTTCAATATCAACAACATTTTTAGCAACATCTTGGGTTACAACAGATTGCTCTTCAATTGCCGTTGCAATTTGATCTGTCATCGAAAAAATAGTACCTACCGAACTAGAAATATCATTTAACGCCAATTCAAGATCTTTTGAATTACTTACCGCATCAGCAGCTTTTTGCTGACTTGTTTCAATAACATTAAATGCAGCAGCAGCATCTGTTTGCAGAGAGGAAATAAAGTTTTCAATTTCTGCTGTAGATTCTTGAGTACGTAGTGCTAAGGTTCTAACTTCATCAGCAACAACAGCAAAGCCTCGTCCTTGCTCTCCCGCTCTTGCCGCTTCAATTGCTGCATTTAGAGCTAGTAAATTAGTTTGCTCTGCGACAGATTTAATCACATCAACCACACTCGTAATGTTATTACTACTATCATGCAAACTATTAATTTTTTTTGCTAAACCATCAATCTCAGCGGCGAGATCTTCTATAGATTGATAAGACTGTTGCACGGTTTTTAGCCCATTAGTTGCTTTTTCATCAGCCTCTTGTGCTGACGTGGCTGTATTTTGAGTGTTCGTTGCCACTTCTTTTACTGTGGTAGATAACTCTTCAATTGCGGTTGCGATTAAGCTGATGCCATCTTGCTGTTCAAATAACGATGTAGAGTTGTGTTCACAGGTTTGAGAAGTTTCTTCTGCCGCAGAAGCTAATGAAATACTTGATGATGATATATCTTTAATCACCTGCGAAAATTGAGCCAGTGTTTTATTTAAAGCAGTTGATATCTGTCCCAATTCATTCGTTCCCTCAAATGCGCCTTGCACGGTTAAATCATTTTGATCTCTTACTTGGGTCATCACCGTGGTCAGGTTATTTACCTGCCCTGTTAACTCCTTAATAGTGTAGAAGCTAGTAACAAAAGCGACTATGATTAATACGACACTACTTAGTAAATTAATAATAAGTGAATATAACGCACTCGCCTGTTTTTCTTCCACAAGCAATATAATATCTTGACTCAATTGGTTTTCAATTTGTTTTAATTGTGCAATTCTGCCGGTTGCCTGTGCGAACCAGTATTCTGATTCAACATTAAAATCTGATGCTTTATTTAATGCCACGTCTCGTAATTTTATTACTTCATTGACTGAGTTTGTCGTTAACTGTTGAACAAAATAGTTCTGATGATTACTGTTGGCAAATTGACTAA
>Ga0187827_10008205_pt1 | contig 11394 bp, 9 predicted proteins | sample ETNtaG_39_FD_167969 | JGI IMG/M metagenome (GOLD analysis project Ga0187827, IMG submission 167969) | Marine microbial and viral communities from oxygen minimum zone, Eastern Pacific Ocean - ETNP2014_SV_150_PacBio MetaG (Illumina Assembly) | ecosystem: Environmental > Aquatic > Marine > Hypoxic... | reverse complement strand
CCTGGGCATTAACTTTTTTGATACAGGGGACATCTACGGCCTAGGCTACGGCGAGGAAATCCTTGCCAAGGCCCTGGGCAAGAAGCGCAATGACATCCTCATAGGGACCAAGTTTGGCTATGACTTTTACACCAACGTCGGGAGAGAGGGATACATGGAACGCCCCCAAGACTTCTCACCGGCATTTGTTCGATATGCCTGCGAACAGAGTCTGCGGCGCTTGAACACCGACCACATAGACCTGTACCAACTCCACAATCCGCGACTCGAGGCCATAGAGAGCGACGATCTGTTTGAGACCCTGGAGGCACTGACAAGCGAGGGAAAAATCCGCTACTACGGCTCCGCCCTGGGGCCGGATATCGGCTGGTTCGAGGAGGGAGAGGCTTCCATGAAGGAGAGAAAGATCCCCGCACTCCAGATAATCTACAGCATCCTTGAGCAGGACCCGGCCAAAAAGTTCTTCCACATAGCCGACGAAGAGGGTACAGGACTGTTATCCCGAGCCCCCCACGCCTGGGGCATGCTAGATGGCACCTACGACAAGTACACTGTCTTAGCCCCCGCAGACCACCGGAACCATAGAAGACAGGCCTGGCTGGAGACGAGCCTCAAAAAAGTGGATCAACTGGACTTCCTGACCCGAGAGACCGACGCCACCATCGGCCAGGTAGCTATCCAGTTCGCTTTGTCCCGCAGGTCTATTGCCAGTATACTTCCCAACATCACCAACCGGGAGGAGCTGAGGGAGTTCGCCCTTGCTCCTGAGACTTCGGCCCTGAGTTCCGAGGTGTTGGGTCGCATAAACGATTTATGGGAAAACAACTTCTACCTGGCAGAGACGCCAGAGCGGGCAACGGTTTCCGAGACCTAATCACTCTAGTTAGTAGCAGTTGCCTTCTCAGAAGTCGACTGTTTCGAGTTCACCTTCCGCATTTCCTCCTCCAGGAGCTCGAAATCGCTCTTGGGCAGGATGTGAAGGTTACCCTGAAAGGCTAGGGGCCAATACTCCGGCGGCCACCTCCGTACATATTCCATCCGTGGGCCTATCTCCCTGGCATCCAGAAACTGCTCGTCCTCAAGGGCTACATCCGCCTTGACGCTCACTCTCCACGGGAAATCGTCCGCTTTGCCTTCGTTCTTCCAGATAGGCTCGTGGTCCTCGACGCATTTGGAAGTTACCGTTGCTGTTGCCCCAAACCGCTGAACACCTGTGATGTAGTAGACTAACCTGTCTCCTGGCTCCATACGCTGAGCCTTACGACGCTGACGGGACATCATGCCTTGTATAGTGAAATCCAGATTGCGGGTGATGTGAAAGTTCTCTGGGGAGCTAGCCACCATCCAGTAAGTCTTTCCTCTGGGCACTGCCTAAGTTCCTCCTTCATCAGCTTATTGGGAAACCCCCAATACCCCCATTGTACCACGGCATGTCCCAGGAAAATGGGCGCGGGAGACACCAGCATGCTTAAGAATAGAATAGAAAATCAGACCGTATCCCGGAGTACACCCACCACTTTTCCGTGAACCTCTATGTTCTCTGCGCTCACGTATATGGGTTCCATGGTGGAGTTTGCCGGTTGCAACCTTATGCGGTCCCCCTCACGGTACAGACGCTTGAGGGTTGCCTCCTTTTCTATCTGGAGCCACGCAACCACCATATCGCCGTCCTGGACCGAGTCCACAGGTTGCACAATCACCACATCTCCGTCATCCACCAGGGCATCTACCATAGATGTGCCCTTCACACGCAGGGCATAAGTATCCCTGTTGATCTTGCCCAGGAATCCAGCAGGGAGGTCCAGCACATCCAAAGGCGCAGTGTCTCCCCAGGACTCCTGGGTGGGAACTGGCACCGGTTCACCAGCCGCAATATAGCCCAGCACTGATATCCTTGTACCCGCGGTAGCATCCCTACCTCCGCCCAAGACCTCTATCCCCCTAGACACCTCTCTGTCTCTCCGTATATATCCCATTCGTTCGAGGATGTGCAGGTTATAGTCCACCACAGAGGTGGAGCTTATGCTACAGGCCTGTTGAATGTCCCGAATGGTGGGAGGATAGCTACGCTCTTCGTCAAAACTCCGAATGAACTCCAGCACCTGCTGTTGCCTTGCGTTAAGTCCTTTTCTTGCCAAGGAACTACTCCTTTGTGAACGTATGTTCGATGCGAGAATAGCACGGGTGTTCCCACATGTCAATGGTAGACAGGGCGTGCCTGCACCCACATTTATCGCCACGCGTACCCTCGTGGGATGTCCCGCTAAACTGCGTTATACTGGCAGGCAAGAAAAGGCCGCCCTTGCTCCCGACTTCGGCGATGCATATAATCACCGAGTACGCTCGAAGAAAGGACAGAAGCACATGGACAGCCAGGACTTTCAAGACCCAGGAACGTACCAGACACTGGAGAAAGTGGTTGGTCGTCTGCTAGGCCCCGGTGGTTGCCCCTGGGACCGGGAGCAAACCCACCAATCGTTGAAGAGGAACCTCCTAGAGGAATGCTACGAGTTCATGGAGGCCATCGATAGCGGCAACCCAAAGCACATGGTCGAGGAACTGGGAGATATTTTGTTACAGGTGGCCTTTCACATTCAGCTTGCCCAAGAGGGGGGGCGGTTTGGTCCCCAGGAGGTGTTCACCTCTATCAATGAGAAGCTGATCCGCAGGCATCCCCACATCTTCGGAGACGCAGAGGCCCACACCACCGAGGAGGTAAAAGCCAACTGGGAGGATATAAAGCAGAGGGAACGCGGTGATTCCTCATCTCGTCTGTCCAGCATTCCCAGGGACTTGCCCGCCCTGGCCTATGCTCAACTTCTCCAGGACAGGGCCTCCCTGGCCGGGTTCGACTGGGATAATTTGCAAGGCGTGCTGCAGAAAGTCGACGAGGAGGCCCGGGAGCTTGAAGAGGCCGAAAGTCAAGAGGAAAGAGAATCGGAGATGGGAGACATCCTCTTCTCTCTGGTGAACATGGGCAGGTGGATGAGCATCCAGATGGAAGACTCCTTGCGCCACTCCAACCACCGCTTCTCCCGGCGCTTCACTGACATGGAAAGCCTGTGCAAGGAGCGGAGCATCGACTTTGCCGACCTGTCCCTGGATGAAAAAGAGGCCTTGTGGCAGGAAGCCAAGAAAAGAGTAGACTAGTCTCCCAAAGCAAGAAACAGAGAAAGGTAATAGCCATGCAATTTAATATCTCACTTCTCCCCGGCGACGGCGTAGGCCCCGAAATCATCGCTGAGGGTGTAAAGGCCCTCAAACGCGTCGAGAGGCTTACGGATGCCACCTTTAACTTGGAGTCTGAACTGGTCGGTGGAATCGCCATCGATGAGATGGGCACCCCCCTGCCCAAAGCGGCCCTGGACCTGGCCCTCAAGAGTCATGCGGTTTTGTTCGGAGCCGTAGGAGGGCCCAAATGGGACAACCCGCTGGCTCCCCACCGCCCTGAGGATGCTATCCTGGGTCTCCGAAAAGCTCTTGGCCTGTTCGCCAACCTCCGCCCAGTCAAGGTCTTCCCCTCTCTGCTGAACTCCAGCTCCCTGAAGCCATCGGTCATAGAAGGAGTGGATATACTAATGATCCGTGAGCTTACGGGAGGACTCTACTTCGCTAAGCCAAAAAAAAGGTGGCAGACCTCCCGGGGTAGGAGAGGCGTTGACACCCTTCGCTACACCGAAGCCGAGATAGAACGTGCGCTGAGGGTCGGTTTCGAACTGGCCCGAAGACGACGCAAGAAGCTCACCTCCGTGGACAAGGCCAACGTCTTGGAGAGTTCTCGCCTATGGCGGGAAATTGCCATCGAACTATCCGGCCAGTACCCCGACGTAGAGTTGGAGCATATGCTGGTGGACTCCTGCGCCATGGCCCTCGTAAGGACTCCCATCCGCTTCGACGTGCTGGTGGCCGAGAACATGTTCGGCGATATACTTACCGATGAAGCCGCGATTCTGGCAGGCTCGCTGGGAATGCTGCCCTCATCCAGCCTAGCAGGCATACCCCAAGAGGATGGAAAGCACCTTGCCCTGGGCCTCTACGAACCTATCCACGGCAGCGCCCCGGACATCGCCGGCCAGGGCAAGGCCAACCCCATCGCCACCATCCTCAGCGTGGCCCTGATGCTCCGCTATTCCCTGGGGCTTTCCCAAGCAGCTTCAGCAATAGAAGCCGCCGTAGGCCATGTATTGAACCAGGGATACCGCACCCCTGACATAGCGGAGGCCGGAGCTACGGATGTCCTGACTACCAGTGAAATGGGTCAGCGGATAGTCGACTCCATAGCTCTTTAGCATAATCTCCAGACAGGCCCACTATCGACACTCGGCTTGAGTGCCGACGGCAATGGCATAATAATGGGTGGCATGTAGTGGGGTTTCGCAGGCAGCAGCGCAGTCCGAGTTGTTGGCACCGATTGAGGCTTCAGTGGAAGAGTGAACTGACACTGGGGCTATTGCTACTGCTCCTCTTTGGCCTCTTCGACATCATCGCCGTCCAGACTCTGAACCAGAACACAGATGCGGCCTTCCAGGCTTCACGCCTGATAAACCGTCATGCCCTAGCCGCCACGGAACAGAATTACGCTGGAGAAAGTGAGCCTGCCGATGAGCTTGGATTAGGGCTGTATGTTCCACCTGATAGCCATCATTACGTATCTCCAATCTTTGAGCACTCCTCAAGAATCAAGCCTCAACAACCTGAATATCAAAGTGGAAGGGTGTCATACAAAGCTTTTGCATGACACCCTTTGCATTCCTTGACACCAATCAGCCTGCTATACTCATGGTACACCCCTACCCCGATCTTCACTAGGCTAACCCGCAATAGATGGACTCATTGAACCAAGCACCGACCGTTACGCTTCTCGCCAAGATAGGCAGATCCCTACGGGCCCACTGGCTCCCTCTGGTCTTCCTCGGTCTCAATCTGTTCTTCCTGGCTTCCATCATTCTAGAGGAGGGCTACGAACTGACCCTGGAAGATGACATATTCGAGTCTCTCACCGCGGTATTCTACGTCTCAGGGTTCGTCTTCTGCTTCATAGGATTTATAGCAAACCGGAGACGCGGCCCATGGCTGCAAAGATACTCCATGCTTGGCTGGGCTGCTCTCCTCCTCTTCTTGGGCATGGAGGAGATAAGCTGGGGACAGAGGGTGTTTGGCGTGGAAACGCCTGAGTTTTTCGCATCTCGCAACCTTCAAAGCGAGACCAACCTACACAATTTCTCATCTGCCTACGCAAACCGTCTCTTCTACTCCTCTGTTTTCCTAGTGGGAGTAGGTCTCCCTTCACTGGCGATCTTCAACAGCAGATTCAGCCCTTTTGTGAGCCGCTTGGGCGTTCAATTGCCTCAACCACAGCTGATAGTCCCCTTTGTTCTCGCCTTCACCTTCGCTTCCCCAGAATGGATAGCCACGGCGCCAGAATTCGTGGCCCTTGTGACTGCCGCGCTTATTGGCCTCTCCATTGCATTGAAGACCAACGTCTTGAACAGGGACACCGCGGCCAACGAAATAAACAACTTCCATCTATGGATAGGCCTGAGCGGCATCTCGCTAATCCTACTCGTTCTCCTGCTCTTTGAAGACAACCTGGGTCACATAAATCAGCCAAGTGAAATCAAAGAGTTCTTGTTCTCCGTATGTTTTCTTGTTTTCGCGTACAGGATCGGCGGCATAGGGAGACTCCGATTCTCTCTCCGGCTTATGCCCTATCTCACTGACTAGATTTCCTGAGCGCTTTCCTGTATACCTTCAGCAGGCTGATCTACCGCGGCCGCGTTTCTCATGAAGATGTTTCGGGCCGGGAAGGAGATTTCTATCCCTTCCTCATTGTATCGACGGAAGAGCGCCTTCACGAAGTTGTGCTTCACTAGCCATGACTCACCGTAACCACGAGCGCGTAACACCACCCAAAAATTGATGTTGGAGTGACCAAAGTCGGTATACCAGATGGACGGCTGGTACCCTTCTACCGATCCTGGTGTCTCTGCCAACACCTTCTTAGCCACTTCTACAGTCACCCGCTCCACATGATCCAAGTCGCTGGAGTATGCCACGCCCACTGATACGTATACAGACATCTCATCGGTAGGAAAACTGTAGTTTGTGGCCAAGCTTTCGGCCAGTCTACCGTTAGGGATGATCACCATGTTATTCACAAACATGCGAATCCTGGTGGTCCGCCACCCAATCTGGTCAACTTCTCCACTCAAGCCGCCTTCCAATTCTACAAAGTCCCCAACGCGGATGGAACCATCAGTCAGCACATTGAGCCCCGCGAAGAAGTTGGTTAGAGTACCTTGGAGAGCCAAGGCTACAGCCAAACCGGTAATACCAAGACCTGCCACCAGAGGAGCGATGGATATCCCCAGCTGGTCTAGGATAATCAGAGTGCCCATGGCCATGATGGCGAGGCCAACTATGCGCTTGGCCATTGGAACCATGGAGTTCAGCACTTTGGTCTGACCTGTCCTGCGGCCCATCCGCTTGGTGTACCAGCCAATGGCGTGACCCTGCATCCTTACGACGGCGTAGACCACCACGATTATGCTGATGACGGTAAAGCCTTGCCTTAAGACAAATAGATAGTCTTCCAGAAGAGACAGTCCCAGAAGACCCAGATACACGCCAAGCACGACAGTCCAGAGGGATAGTGCGCCATCCACATCGTTCACGAGCTGCGCTCTTATGCTTGTTCTAGCGCGCCGCAGTAGCCTGGCCTTCAACCTATTGGCGATCAGCCGTACTGCCAGAGCCAGCACTAGGCCCACAAGCATGGCCGAACCCATATATATGAGTTCTCCGGTGGTTATCTCTGCAAAGAGCTCCCTGTCCATGAACAAAGCTCCTTATTCCCCTTCGCGCCATAACCAACTTCGGTGCATTGGACCTTCAACAACCCATGGCTGGGAACCGTCTATGGTTAGTCTTACGCAGCAAATGCGGAGTACTATCTCTCCCATGAGCAATGTTATCTGCCCCACGGAGCCCAGTCAATGCCCCATAGTAATGTATGGAGCCAGGACCCGGGAGGGACACCATTACACTTTTGAGGTACTTATATCTCGATTGACTTGCCGGGACACCACTGTTACTATACCCGTCATGAAAGTTAAGCTCTCAGTAGCAATCCTAATAGCTATTCTTCTCTCCTCAGCAGCAGCCATTCAGGACTATTTCTTAGGGGACCTCTTTTTGGCCAAAGCCATTCAAGAGATCAGACTCTCTCGTTGGGAAGAGACAATGGGGATGGTCTCGACAATTGGAAGGGCGCTGCCAATGGCAGTGTTGGGATTAGCCTGCTTTATCTGGTTCCTTTGGAAGAAGCAAAGGGCAGAATACATAGTTCTCGGCGCCGCATTGCTCAGTCTGGCAATAAATCCTGTGTTAAAGGTCCTGGTAGACAGGCCCCGTCCAACGGAGGACCTAGTGGTTATCTTGAGAGACGTAACCGGTTTGGGCTTCCCCAGCGGCCACGCCTATACTGCCATGGTCCTATTCGGGTTGTTTTTTTATCTGACCCCCATCGTCGTTCCCTGGAGAAGGATGATACCCTTTCTACGGCTCTTGTTCCTATCACTGATCATCCTCATGGGCGTCTCCAGAGTGTACCTTGGTGCCCACTGGCCCAGCGATGTCCTCGGTGGCTTCTTGTTAGGCGGCATCATCCTTAGTCTCTTGATTCACCTTCACCACCAGTACACCCCTCAAATAGAGCCATCCAAGGCTCTCTAGCATTCATTTCGGCAATCTCTTTCCTGCTGGGCTCGCCAAAAGCCGCGATCTTTTCGAGACAAGACAACCTATAAGAAGCAGGGGGTCTGCTTGTGATGCAGGATACATCCTGCCTGTTTCATAATATCCATTAGCATTCGAGGACTTTCCTACTCCCTGGAGTCCGTTACGAGGACATCGCCTGTAACACTGGGCACACTCTCAACGCTGACAGCTGTGGCGTTATCCACGCTACATAGCGTGATCGATTGACCTCTTTTCATGGGAAGTCGATTTCACCAAATGGCTACAGGGTTTCACCCTGGGTAAGGCCCACTTTGTGCATAGCTGGATATTCTGGATGGGAATACGAGGCGTTGCGAGTGCCATGATGGTAGTGACCTTCGGAGCGCTGTGGACAAACAATCGGCGATTGGAAGCCATATTCCTCGGTCTCATCAGCATACCGAACCTCTTCAATATTTGGCTCAGAGAGCTTACCGGACGCCCCAGACCAACTGCAGACCTAGTGGATGTGCTGATAGGGTATGGCGGAGTTCAAGGCACCAGTTTTCCCAGCGGCCATGCTCTCCACGTCGTTCTGTTCTATGGCTTCCTTATGTACCTAGCAAGCCTATATATGTCCAACCGCCCATTAATACGAGGCATATGGACACTGGAAACCATATACATCCTCGTTTCCGGTCTTTGGCTTATCTATGACGGACGCCACTGATTAACCGACGTCATAGGAGGTTACGTCTACGGTGCTCTTTATCTCCTAGCGCTGATAGCGGCCCATGGTTGGACAGAAGAGCGGGTACGACGTAATGAGCATTTACAGCTTTCCGGTATGCTTCCACGCCCTTTGAGAAGGCCTGCGGAGTATTTACTAAGGCTGATGGACTGACCTAGACCGCTGCAGGGCCCGGGACTTCACCACCATCTTTCTTCTCCGCCGCTTCCCTGCCGTGTTTCTTGATGGCGTCCGCCAGGGTGGCCCACGCCAGTAGAGCGCACTTCACTCTGATAGGAAAATTCTTCACCCCAGCCAGCGCCTCTACCTCACCCCACTGGTCCACCTCATCCTCAGACAAGCTCTTGCCGTACATCATATCCCTGAAACGAAAATAGAGGACTTCAGCCTCGTACAGGGTCTTACCCTTGATTGCATCGGTGAGAATAGAAGCGGACGCCTGACTAATGGAGCACCCATTTCCCTTGAAGCTCACTGCATCTACCAGGCCATCGACAAGCTTGATCTGAATGACCACCTCATCCCCACAGAAGGGATTCATCCCCTCGGCCTCAAGGTCAGACTCGGCTAGCTTCTCCTGGTTCCGGGGACTGCGGTAGTGGTCAAGTATGATCTCCCTGTAGAGATCATCAATATCTGCGAACTCGAATGCTTGCGTACCCATGATTATCTCAGTTGTGCGGTGTACATAAAACCAGGCAGCACGCCCAGCTTATCCAGCTGGCATTGTATCACACCACCTCAGGTATAACACAGGACCAACGATACTGGCTGACGGCTTTGGTTCATGCTTTGGCAAAGTATCTCAGAGTGGCGTTAAGGGTGGAGACCAGCAGGTCAACCTCTTCCTCTGTATTGTAGATGTAAAAGCTGGCCCTGGCCGTGGCTGGCACGGAGAGCTTGTTCATCAAAGGCATGGCGCAGTGATGTCCAGTCCTGATGGCTATGCCTTCCCTATCGAGCATGGTACCGATGTCGTGGGGATGAACATCTCCACCGTAAAACGAGACTATCCCACCTCTATACTCCACGTCCCGGGGACCAAAAACCCTTACCTGCTCCAACTCCTGAAACGCGCTCAGTGCGTATTCCGTAAGGGAGATTTCATGCTGTCGTACGTCATCCATGCCAAGGGCATCCAGATAATCTATGGCAGCGCCCAGGGCAATGGTGTCTGCGATGTTAGGAGTCCCCGCTTCAAAGCGCATGGGCAGGTCGTTCCAGGTGGCGTGATCGTCCCACACCTGCATTACCATCTCCCCACCGCGTAGGAACGGCTCCATATCTTCTAGCACCTCTTGCCTCACGTACAGCACCCCAATACCCGTTGGAGCCAGCATCTTGTGGCCAGAGAAGGCCAGGAAGTCGCAGTCCAGGTCCTTCACATCCACCTTCATGTGGGGAACACTTTGAGCACCGTCTATCAGAATCCTTGCCCCCACCCGATGGGCCGCCTGGCCCAGCTCTTTCACAGGGTTAATTGTTCCCAGGACGTTGGACATGTGATTCAAGGTCACGAGCTTGGTACGCGGTGTAAGCAGTTTATCCAGGTCCGATAGATCGAGGTTCTGCTCAGAGGTAAGAGGGATGAACTTAAGCTGCGCACCACGTTCTTGGGCTACCTTCTGCCAGGGAACCAAATTGCTGTGGTGCTCCATGTGCGTGGTAAGAATCTCGTCTCCTGGCCCAACGTTACTCTGCGCCCAAGTCTGGGCCACTAGATTAATGGCCTCGGTCGTATTTCTCACAAATATCAGCCCATCTGCAGATGGGCTGCCGATGAACTCGGCGCACTTCCTGCGGGCTTCTTCGTACCGGTCCGTGGCCTCCATGCTCAAGGCGTGGACACCCCTGTGAATGTTGGAGTTATATCCTTCGTAGTACTCGGCAAGTGCACGTATGACTGCTCTGGGCTTCTGAGATGTAGCGGCGTTATCCAGGTACACCAGAGGTTTGCCGTATACCTGCATGGACAAAATCGGGAAGTCTCTGCGGATTGCTTTTATGTCTAGCATTGATGTACTCCCCCTTCTAAAGAGGATGTCCCAACCTGAATAGACACTAACTTCCTAACCATTTCTGAAGCCTACCATACACCAACTCATCGACCTGGCCGCGCAGCGGCTCGTTCGCAATACTCTGGATAACCTCGCTGATGAAAGCCCTGGTCATGAGACCTCGGGCGGTCTTCTCGTCTATTCCGCGGCTCCTCAGGTAAAACAATGCGTTCTCGTCGATCTGGCCACAGGCTGCCCCATGGCCGCACTTCACATCGTCACAGTAGATCCAGAAGGCCGGCTTGGTATCCGCCTCCGCCTGATCCGACAACAGTAGGTTCTTGTCCACTTGATTGGCATTGACCTTTACCGCCCCCTCCCGCACGACTATACTGCCGTGGAACACGGAACGGGACTTGCCGTCCAGTATGCCCTTGTAAAGCTCACGGCTGGTGGTGTATGGCTTGGCATGATCGATGATGACCTGATTATCAACGTGCTGAGTCCCGTTCACTAGATAGAGACCGTTGAGCATGGCCGAACAGCCTTCGCCCTCGGTCAGCACGTTAAGGTTGTTCCTAACAAGCTTGCCGCCAAGGTCCACGTTAACCGAAGAAAATTGGCTGTCCCGCTCGAGAGCCACCTCGGTGGTGGTTATATGAAATGCTCTGTCACTCTGCTGTTGTACCTTGTAGTATTCGACTTTGGCTCCGGCCCCCACAACAACCTCCGTAACTGCGTTGCTGAAATACCGCCCTTCAGCAATACCGCCGTGACTCTCTATTATGGTCGCCTTGCTATCCTTTCCCACCACTATTAGGGCCCTGGAATGGGATACGACCTCCTCTTGAGACGTGCAGAGGAATAGCAGACGTATGGGTTCCTCCACTAGGATGCCGTCTGGGATGTGTACAAAGGCTCCCTCGT
>Ga0187827_10008195_pt1 | contig 11403 bp, 12 predicted proteins | sample ETNtaG_39_FD_167969 | JGI IMG/M metagenome (GOLD analysis project Ga0187827, IMG submission 167969) | Marine microbial and viral communities from oxygen minimum zone, Eastern Pacific Ocean - ETNP2014_SV_150_PacBio MetaG (Illumina Assembly) | ecosystem: Environmental > Aquatic > Marine > Hypoxic... | reverse complement strand
ATAGAAATACCCAAAACAATGGGCAAAAAAGCAACCTGGTCACCATAAATAGGAATATAAAAAGGTAAATTAATAATTGTATCTGGTTGAGACAGATTGCTAATCCACCCAAAAAAAGGAGCGCCACGAAACTCAATGGTTGATCTAAAAACAATAAACAACGCAAAAAGTAGGGGCATTTGTATAAGCATGGGAATACAGCCGCCCAAAGGGTTTACTCCATGTTTTTTATATAGGCCCATCATTTCACGATTTAAACGAGCTGAATCATTTTTATATTTTTCTTGTATTTTTTTTAATTCAGGCTGTATAGTTTGCATTTTTTGCGTTGACTTATAGCTTTTTTTAGTTAAGGGTCCCGTGATAAAACGAATAAGAAAAGCAAAGAAAATTAAAATAAGACCATAATTTAAACCCACAAGATGTAGTTTTTTTAAAATCCACAAAACAGAACGACTAAACGGCTGAAGAGGAAGCCAACCAAAATTCATAACGCGATCTAAATAGGTTTTAGAAGAAGCAATAACATCAACATCCAATGGACCAAAAAACTGTTTTATATGAATTGTTGGAGAATTAAAAAGAAGCCCCATAGAATAGGCGGGAACATAAGAACCCCCAGAAATCTCAAAGGACTTTGCTGAAAGCTCACCACCAACAGCATCGCTAGCAATAAGGGAATTAATAAAATATTTATTACGAATAGCAACCCAGTCTGTTTTGTTTAAAAAAGTTTTTCTTTCTGCAAGATCATTTAAAGAAGAAGGTGAAAGGGAAATGCTCTGGATGTCCTTAGCTTGTGCAGCATAACCCTCGGAATAAGTTAATTCTTCCGCTAAATTTTTTTCTGTTGCACGAATGCCATCGTTCCATAAGACAGAAACCCCCAATGAAGAAGGGGATTCAAGACTAAAGTCATGATTTATAATATATTTATCTGCAAAAAAAGTTGTGACCTTTCTAATGGTTTGATTATTTTCCACAAGCGCTGTAACAACCACCAGGGAATCAGAGCCATAAAGATTAATTATTTGGCCATCAAACAAAGAGGGCGAAACAACATTAAAAGCCTCTGTGATTAAATGAGCATTATTTATGCTTAAACAAGGACTACAATTATCAACAAAAGGAAGAACAAGCTCAACGTTTGACAAGGCATCATATTCACCAAAATCATCATATCCGCCCAAATATTTATAACCATCTTTTTGTGAGCTAAGCAACTTAAAGCTTTTTATAGACCCGCCACCACGAGAAGAAACTATAGCTTGATATTTTTCCGTTACAAGAACAAACTCTAGGTCTTGGTGAGCAGAGGAAGAGGGAGAGGAGGGAATTAGGGCCAGCGCAGGAGCGTCTGGGGCCTTCTCTGTTTGTAAATAGCCGCTAGTCTCTCTGTCTACAAAGGGCATGCTATCTGAGGGAAGAGGCTCTTCTTCTTGACCAGGAAGAATACCAATTAAATTTAAATAAAAAGGAATAAATAAAGTTAAAACACCTATTAATAATCCAGCAACAAGGGTACGTTTTGTATCTGTCATGTTGCTAGGTTGTTTTATTATTTAAATTAGTCAAAAGGTCTTGTTGAAGCGCAATAAAATCCTCCCTAATGTTATGCAGCCTTTGTAGTGGACCAGAAGGCCTTATAAGACAATAAAAAGACAAGCCATCAAACAACGTGCCAGATAAAAGCGCGCGAGAACGCCGCTTTAATCGATTTCGTTTAACAGCCGAACCAAGGTTGCGACTAATACTAAAAGAAAAAGCTAAAAAAGAAGAGGGCAAATATCTGAACGAAAAATTTTTAGTTTTAAACACGAAAGAAGTGGAAGACAAAAGAGCATTAATTTGTTTAGAATTTAAAGAAGTTTTCAAGCTCGTACCGTTAAACGCTTCCTACCCTTTCTTCTGCGGCTTGATAAAACAGCACGTCCCCCTGGAGAGGACATCCTTTTTTTAAAACCATGTGTGTTTTTTCTTTTACGATTACTGACTCTAATAGTTGTTTTCATTAATTATTAATCCTGGTTATTCTTTGTTATAATTTACTAAAAATCAATCAAATGTTAATATATGAAAATTTATTCTTCATAATTTACTGTTGTCTTAATTCCCCCCCGAGGGTTAAAATCACCTTTAATAGATATTTTTTTTGGTTTACAGGCCCTTTTAAAATCATCCAGAATTTTATTTGTCACCTCTTCATGAAAAATCCCAACATGGCGATACTTAACAATATAAAGCTTTAAAGACTTTAATTCAACAATCAGCTCGTTTGGAACATAGTTAATATAAATACACCCGAAGTCTGGCAGCCCCGTTTTAGGACAAACACAATTAAATTCAGGGATAGAAACAGAAACAGCATAGTTTCTTTTAGGATATAAATTTTTAACAACCTCTAAGTCTTTATAAGAAGGAATATTTAATTTTGACATATTAGAGAGAAAAAAAGGGGCTAATAAAAGCCCCTTGAATTGATTATCTTCCTCGTTGAGGACGCCTGGCTTTTCTTCGTCTTTTATGTCGTCTTTTCCACATCACAGAATTATCAGAAGAGCTGTCAAGCACAGAAAATTCAAGCTGCTTTTTTTGTATATAAGACTCAACGGGAGAAACAACTACCGCATGATAAGAAGAAACCCTTGCAAAAGACAAGGAAAACAGAAGCGTCATTCCCAAACAAAATAATTTTTTCATTTTTACCTCCCCTAAAAGTCTATACTTTTAGCTAATATAACAAAGGAAACACATACAATAAAAGAAAAAAATATTACAAATTGTAACAAAAACTATTCACCTTCTTTTTTTTTCCATTCCAGAGGAACAATGTTTGAACAAATAATTTCAGTTGTTTTCCCCTGTTTTCCCTCTTTGCTCTCCCATTCTCGCGTATGAATTCTACCCTCTACGGAGACAAGCTGCCCCTTATATAAAAACTGTTGAACAAATTCTGCAAGCTTGTCCCATGTAACCACAGAATGCCACTCAGTGTGTTCTGCTGATTGGCCGTTTTGTTGTACCCAAGACTCATTTGTTGCTAAAGAAAAGGACGCTGCTGGCCTTCCGGCTTTAGTATATCTAGCTTCTGGGTCAGAGCCCAGGTGTCCAATTAAAAAAACTTTATTTAAACTGTTTTTTTGCATAGGACAATTTTAATGGGATTTAGAAAGATAAACAAGGGGTTTATTTATTTGGGATACAAAGCGTAAAAGACGCCCCACCTTTTGGATTATTTTTTATTATAAGATTCCCAGAATGAGCCTTCATTACTTTATAGCAAATAGAAAGACCAAGGCCAAAACCAGCTTCAGTTTGATTTTTCCCCCTAACAAAAGCTTTTGTAATATTCTTAATTAAATTATCCGGGATTCCCGGACCACGATCTTTGACTAAAAGAGAAGTGAACGCCTTCTCCTTTTTAATAAAAATTTTAATATGTTCCTCAGAATCAGCATATTTATAGGCATTCTCGAGTAAGTTTTTTATTGCAATAGACATTTTTACATGATCAACCAACATGGGAGTATCAAGGTTATTATTAAAATCATAGCTAACATTTTTAACAAAAGTAAGATCAAGGGCCTCTTTTATTAGTTTCCTAATTGATGTTTTGGTTATATCTAAATTTGAATAAGGCGCAGACATTTGATCGGACAAAAGGATGTTTGTAATAAGAGAATCTAAAACCTTAATTTGTTTATCAACATCATTAACTTTTTTATGAGCAGGCATTAAAGCAAGCATTAAACGAATCTTTGCAAGAGGAGAACGAAGCTCATGGCTCACATCTGCAAGCAGCCGTTCTTTCTGTCGCAATAAATTTTTAATTTCTTTGACCATGGTATTAAAATTACGAGATAACGTGGCAAGCTCATCGCTTCCTACTACAGGAAGCGCAGAATCAAGATCGCCTGCCTCTAAGGCAACAATGCGGCGCTCAATTAAACTAATTGGATATAAAAATCGACGAGTAATAAGATACAAGACAAGCAAAGAAAATAAAGCAAGGAAAACAAGGGGAGTAAAGCGCTGAGAAGAAACAGGAGGAACATCCATGGTTAATAAGTATAAAAAACGATCATTTTCAATAAAAGTTGCTGGGATGAGCTCTTCATTTATCTCTATATCACCCAAAGAGACATAAGAAAAATATTTTATACCAAAAGACTCACTATACAGCTTTGAATCAGCAAAGCTTATATAATCACATAACAACAAGGGAGAGTGGTGGTTTGACCAATAAACCAACGTATCATTTACACAGCTTGTATCCTTATCGGAAAAAAAAATAGAACAATTAATCTGTAAATTTTTTAATTCTTTGTTAGCCAAAGAAGTATCAGGCACAAAACCCCAGGAATCTATCAGCTTATTATAATGATAGGCATCATGGGCATCAAACATCATATCACGACTAGAGGTTGTTAAATTAGAAATATATATATTAGAAACCACAAGGGCTACAGCAGCTATTAAAAAAACAAAACCAAGCCGAAAGAAAAGACTTTGTTGTCTAAAATAATTAATCACTTGTTTTTTTGGATAGCAATAAATTTATATCCAATTCCATGAACAGTTTTTAAAAACCGAGTACGATGGGGCGTTTCACCAAGCTTGTTTCTAAGCCGGCTTACAAGAACATCAACAGAGCGATCATATGTTTGCCAGGTTATCCCCCTTAAGTTTTCAACTAAAAACTCACGATCTAAAACTTCATTGCTATTATTTGCAAACAATAAAAGCGCCTCAAACTCTGAAGTAGAAAGGTTTAGGGGCTTTCCATCTAAAAAAACCTCTTCTCGAACCTTATCTACAGAAAGACCATCAAACTCTAAAACATCTAACATAGAGTTTGCATGATGAACACGACGCAAAATTGATTGAATTCTTGCCAAAAGCTCACGTGGCTCAAAAGGCTTTGCTAAATAATCGTCTGCACCAAGCTCAAGACCAACAACCTTATCTGAGACCTCTCCACGAGCAGTTAACATTATTACGGGAAGATCCAAAGCTTCTCGGAGCTGACGCAGAACCTGGAAACCATCCATTTCAGGAAGCATAATATCAAGCAAAAGAAGTGCAGGTTTATTATGTTTTAAATATTTAAAAAGTTCTGAAGGACGATGAAAGACAGCAGCCTTAAATTTGTGTTCTCCTAAAAACTCAGAAAGAAGATTGGTTAATTCCTGATCATCATCAAGTATTGCAATAATAGACATTCTTTAATCCCCCTATTGTATTTGTATTTTAATATTATCAATTAGTTTGTTTAAATGTAAGTCTTGAGATATGCGGCCCTCTACAGCCTTACAAGCATGAATAACCGTTGCATGATCCCTTTTTCCAAAATGATTTCCTATATGTATTAAAGAGTTTTGAGTAAGCTCACGACACAGGAACATGGCAACGTGTCTTGCACCAACAACATCAGCAGTGCGACCCTTCCCATATAATTTTGATTCAGAAATGTTCATTTCATGTGAAACAACCCGACAAATATGTTTCATAGATATTTTTTTAAGCGCAAGGTCACCCAAAACATCCTGAATAACCCTCTTAGCAAGTGTCTTTGTAATATCTTGTTTTGTTAAAGAAGAAAGAGCTAAAAGTTTAACCATGGCCCCCTCCATCATTCTAATATCATCTTTAATTGCAGAAGCCATTAATTCAGTAACATCATAAGGAATATCTAGCTTGTCATTTTCAGCCTTTTTCATCAAAATAGCTATTCTTGTTTCAAGGTCTGGCGGTTGAATATCGACAATCAGGCCAGACTGAAAACGAGAAACAAGCCTATCTTTTAAATGCGTTAATTCATTTGGATGTCTATCGGTGGTTAGTACAATTTGTTTTCCCTTTTGAAACAAATCATTAAACAAATGAAAAAACTGCTCCTGGGTTTGTTCTTTGCTTTGGAAAAACTGAACGTCATCTAAAATCAAAACATCTATTTTTCTATATGATTGGGCAAACTTAGTAGAATTGTTATTTTGAATTGAATGAATAAAATCAAGCATAAATTTTTCGCTAGTCACATAAACAACTCGAAGAGAAGGCTGGCTTTTTAATAAATGATTTCCAATCGCCTGAATAAGATGTGTTTTACCAAGCCCAGGATTACTGTAAATAACCAGGGGATTAAAAGGCGTTTGGCCAGGACCATCAGCCACAGAGGTTGCGGCTGCCTTTGCAAACTGATTTCCCTTACCCTCAATAAAATTAGAAAAAGTATATCTGTTGTTTAATTGAGAGGCCCGATGAAAAGATTTTGGGATTAATTTTTCAATTTTTTCTATATTTTCTTCAACGGTTTCATCCTTTTTTACAAGCACGCTATAGTTTACGCTAAGATGTTGACCAAAAGTTGTGAATATCGCAGCATTAATAATTTCACTATATTTTGACTCTAGCCACTCATAATGAAAACGATTAGGAACTTGCAGAGTAATTTGCTGTTCATCACAGCTAATCATTGAGAGAGAATCAAACCAGGTTTGAAAGGCTTGTTCTGAAATGTTTTTTTGTATATTTAGCAAACAGTCAGACCAAAGCTTATTATTGTTATTAGCTATTTTCATTAGTTATCCACAAGTTATAAACATTGTTATAAAGTCTGGTAATTTAAAATAATTTATTAGAAATTTATACCTAATAATTTATGAAATTAAATAAAACATTTATTATTTGGATTTTTTTAGTTATTTTGTGGAACTTTGGCGTTCCTGGGGCAACACCTATTTTTGATGTAATGGTGGCCGTAGCTCTTTCCTTTCTATCAAAATGTTTAGAAAGAAAAATATAAAATGATTTTTTTAATAACAGTTTTTTTTCTTTTTTTATATCTTCTCTTTTTTTGGAAATGGAAAAAAAATAAGCAAAAATTTTATTTAGAAGAAAGGCCAACTATATTTGGACACCGCGGGGCACCAACACAGATTACAGAAAACACACTATTGTCTTTTACCAAAGCCCTGGAGCAAGGGGCGGAGGGTTTTGAATTTGACATTAGACTAACATCAGATGGAGAAATAGTAATTTTTCATGATGACAGCCTACTTAGAATGTGTGGAGTTAATATAAAAATTAGAGAGCTAAGCTATGAAGCCCTACAGGAGCATTATCTCAAAAAAGAAAAAGCTCAAGAAGAGAGTGAAACTATTCCACTTTTAGAAGAAACAGTAACCATTATTGATAAGGCACAGGCGGTTAATATTGAAATTAAATCTGACGCACTGTTTGATGGGCATGATATTATAAAACCATTTATAGAATTTTTAGATTTAGCACAAATCGATAAGAAGTGTATTGTTTCTAGCTTTAATCCTTTAATATTGCTTAAGCTTAAACACAAAAGACCACAAACCGTTATTGGGCTATTATATACAAGCAGAACTATGCTACATAGTATTTATAATATGCTGTGGATATTAATATGCAGGCCAGACAACCTTCATATTCACTATAATTTTTTAGATTCCTGGATTGTAAGGTGGGCAAAATTTAAAGGAATGCACATTAATAGCTATACCATTAACCATAAAGAAGTATATGAAAAAGCAAAAGAACTAAAAATTGATGGGGTATTTACTGATAACATCGAATATCTAAAATAATGTATATTTTACAGCTCTAAATAAAGAGGAGAAAAGATGAAAAATTTAGTTTTAGCTATATAACAAACCAATAAACCAATGTTAGAAAAAATCCAGGAGCTAAAACAAAAAAACAATGTTGTGATTTTAGCGCACTATTATCAAGACCCTGAAATCCAAGATATGGCAGACTTTGTTGGAGACAGCCTAGAGTTATCACGCAAGGCCGCTGGAACAGACGCAGAGGTTATCTTGTTTTGCGGGGTTCACTTTATGGCAGAGACGGCAAAAATAGTTAATCCCAAGAAAAAAGTAATTATACCAGACATGGGCGCAGGATGTTCTTTAGCTGACAGCGCTCCGGCAGATAAATTTAAAGAGTGGTTATCACGTTATCCTGATCATATTGTAATATCTTACATTAATTGTACAGCAGAAGTTAAGGCAATGTCTGATATTATCTGCACATCAGCAAATGCGCAAAAGATTATTGAATCAGTACCCTGGGATAAAAAGATTATTTTTGCTCCAGACAGGCTTTTAGGACAGTACCTTATAAAACAAACAGGACGAAAAATGGTTCTATGGCATGGAACGTGTCAGGTCCATGAAATATTTTCAGAGCGTGAGCTTATTAGATTTAAGACAAAACACACAGAGGCAAAAGTGCTTGCTCACCCAGAGTGTGAAGAAAACATTTTAATGCATGCAGATTTTATTGGCTCAACTAGCGCGCTGATAAAACACGCGAATGAGACAGAAGACTTAAAATATATTATTGCAACAGAGCCAGGGGTGATTCATCAAATGCAAAAAACAAGCCCGCAAAAAGAATTTTTTCCACTTCCAACAAACACGGGATGTGCATGCAATGAATGTCCGCATATGAGGCTAAATACTATGGAAAAAATTATAGATTCGCTTGAAAACATGAAACATGAGATTGTTTTAGATGAGGCATTAAGACAACGAGCCCTAAAACCTATAACCAAAATGCTAGAAATTATATGATAAGACATAAACAGCAAAGCACCCTAGATCCCGGGTATGTTAAAGAAAAACTAGATGAATTTTTTTCTGAAGATAATATTGAAAACGACATAACAACAACGGCAACACAAAAGAGCAGCACAACAGCTCAAGCTTTTTTTATTGCAAAGGAGGATTTAATTTTTGTAGGAAAAGAAATTATTATACAAGCATTTGATGAATGTAGTATCAATCAAATTCAAGAGGATGGAGCACAGATTAAAAAAGGGGAGCCCCTTGCAATGTTATCCGGGCCCATTAATAGAATTCTAAAGAAAGAAAGAGTTGTATTAAACCTGCTCCAAAGATTAAGCGGGATTGCAAGCGCAACACAAGAGCTTTCAAAAATAGTTAGCCCACACAATATTCAGCTTTTAGATACTAGAAAAACCACCCCCGGCTTAAGAGCATTTGAAAAGTTTGCGGTTTTTGTTGGAGGGGGAACAAACCACAGGTTTAGTTTAAAAGATTCCATCATAATAAAAGACAACCATTTAATTGGCAGTCCCAACATTAAGGACGCCGTTGAAAAAGCATTAAGAGCAAACCCAGATAAAGACGTTCAAATTGAAGTTGATACAACAGAACAGCTACAAAAAGCGTTGCAAAGCAAAGCAACGTCTATTCTGCTTGATAATTTTTCTTCAAAAGAAATACCCAGGGCAATTGAAATAATTCAAAAAAGCGAAAGAGGCCAAGACATTTATATTGAACTTTCTGGAGGAATTAATCAAAACAATCTAGAGGAGCATTGTATTCAAGGAGTTCATGGAATTTCAATGGGGGCACTTACACACAACATCAAAAGCAAGGACATCAGCCTAGATTTAAAATGAGCCGACATAAAACAGATATTTTAATTATAGGCACGGGGCTTGCTGGGATAACAGCAGCAATAACTGCAGCAAAAAGCGGCAAAAAAATCACTATATTAACTAAAACAAAAACAATAGCCTCTGGGAATACTCTTCAAGCACAAGGGGGAATCGTTTATAAAGGAATTAAAGACACCCCGAAAAAATTAAAAAACGATATTTTAAATGCAGGGGCCGGCCACTGCTGGGAAGAAGCGGTAGAACAGCTTTGTCAATATGGACCAAAGCTTGTTAAAAATTTTTTAATTGATACATTGCAAGTCCCTTTTGATAAGGAGAAGGAAACTAAAGAACTAAAAAGAGCAACAGAAGCGGCACACACAAGTCCACGCGTTTTATATCGTGCAGATAAAACAGGGAAAAGCATCCAGGCCTCAGCGTTAGAATACTTAAAATCTCTAAAAAATGTAAAAATTCTAACAAACCATATGGCAATTGATTTGTTAACATTTTCTCATCATTCAACAATTACAACAGACATTTATAAAAAACCTGCATGTTTTGGGGCAATGGTTTTAAATAACAACACAGGAAAGGTTCTCTCTATCCTCTCCTCAAAGACAATCTTGGCAACAGGTGGTATTGGACAACTTTTTTTACATACAACCAATCCAAAAGAAGCAACCGGAGATGGAATTGCCATGGCGTGGAGAGCCGGCGCAAGATGTTTTAACCTGCATTATATTCAATTTCATCCAACAGCATTTTATCATCCAACAGGAAGATTTTTAATTTCAGAGGCTATGCGTGGAGAAGGAGGAAAATTAATTAATAGTTCAGGAAAAGAATTTATGCAAAAGCACCATAAACAAGGCGCGCTTGCACCAAGGGACATTGTTTCAAGGGCTATCCACAGAGAGATGTTAAAACAAGAAACAGATTGTGTTTTTTTAGATATTTCACACAAAGATAATAGCTGGATTAAAAAACGATTTCCAACAATACATAAACATTGCTTATTAAGGGGGCTGGATATTACAAAAAAACCCATTCCAGTTGTTCCTGCGGCACACTACAATTGTGGTGGTGTTGGAGTAAATTTAGTAGGTAAAACCTCGCTTAAAAGGCTTTATGCTATAGGAGAGATTGCGTGTACGGGCGTTCATGGAGCCAACAGGCTTGCCAGCACATCACTATTAGAGTGTCTTGTGTGGGGATATTTTTCTGGTAAAGATGCGGTTAAAGACAAAGATGATGCAAACTATTTCCCACCCATGCACAGCTGGGCGCTTGGAAAAAAAGAAATTGATAAAGCACGAATTGCACAAGAATGGGCAACAATTAAAAGTACTATGTGGAATTTAGCAGGGCTTATTCGTTCACAAGAAAAGCTTAGGTCAGCAACAACCATATTAAGAAGTTTACAACTAGAGGTTGAACAATTTTATCAAACCAGCAAGCTAGACAATAGCATTTTGTCATTAAGAAATGGAGCACAAGCAGCTCTTGCTATTATCTCCTCAGCGCTAGAAGCAAGAACAAGCGTGGGCACACATTATGTTGAAGGAAAATAAGTAAAATTATCAATTAACCGAACGTCACGCAAGAAAACAGCAGCACTTATTAGAACAGCTGTATTTATAGCTCCCTCAACTTCATCTAAAGTTTTTGTGCAGGCAATAGAAATATAATCAATTTTAAGATCAGGAAAAGTTTTCAAATGATTTTTAAATAATAATTTTAAAACACGTGAGCTGTGCTCTCCGCTTTCTAGTGCCCCCTTTATTTTTTTAAGACCCATATAAATATTATTAGCAATATTTTGATCTTGATCTGTTAAATAACCATTTCTAGAACTTAAAGCAAGGCCTCCAGCCGCCCTGATTATTGGGGCCTCAATAAGCGCAATACCATATTGTTTTTTTTGAATCATCTTTTTTATAATAAGCAGCTGTTGAGCATCT
>Ga0187827_10008194_pt1 | contig 11404 bp, 9 predicted proteins | sample ETNtaG_39_FD_167969 | JGI IMG/M metagenome (GOLD analysis project Ga0187827, IMG submission 167969) | Marine microbial and viral communities from oxygen minimum zone, Eastern Pacific Ocean - ETNP2014_SV_150_PacBio MetaG (Illumina Assembly) | ecosystem: Environmental > Aquatic > Marine > Hypoxic... | reverse complement strand
CATGATTCATATTCACATAATTTTTTAAACCAACTTCAGTGTAAATGAAAGGGGCCCATGTTACAGTGAGTGGATGCATTCCATATTTTTCTTTTAATTGGTGGGTTACCATTGCACTATCTTTTCCATGACTGCTGGGCACTATTACGTCCCAGCTACCATCTTTTGATCTATGTTTATCAAGTAATTGGATTAGCTCTTTCCCTCTTTTATCCCAATCAATGCCACCACCAAATTTTATCTCTGCATATCTACAAGCACTACAAATACCTTCTTTATCAAATTCTGTTCTTGGCCGCTGATTTGAAGTAACACATTTTTTACAAAAAATAACTTTTTTTGGCAATTTTTCTATTTGTTTATCCAAAATTTGTTTGTTTTTTTTTGCATATTCATTAAGCTTGGTTTCATTAATAGTAAGTTTAGAAAATTCTACATTAACTTGAGGTTTATGTGATTGCATAGTGGTAATCGTTATTTTTTTTTCAGATTTATAGAGAATTCCTTTAACATGTCAAGGCCGGTTTCTCCACTTTTCTCTGGATGAAACTGACAACCCAAAATATTTTTATATTGTACGACGCTGCAAAATTCATTTTTTCCATACGTTGAAGTAGCTAATATATGTTTTTCTTTATCAGGCTTTGAAAAAAAAGAATGAACAAAATAAAAATAGTTTTTTTTTGTGTCAGTATTTTTAATAATTGTATCTTTCCAGCTTTTATTTTTTGGATTAATTTGATTCCAGCCCATATGTGGAATTTTTAAGTTCGAGTCTGAATCTTTGAACTTAACAACTCTTCCTGGTATTAAATTCAAACCTTTGAATAGACCATACTCTTCACTTTCAGTGAATAATAATTGCATTCCCAAACAAATTCCTAGTAAAGGAGTCCCTTCCGAAACCTTGTGTTTAATTGCATCTATTAGCTTCCTTTTCTTTAAACCCTTCATTCCATATTCAAACGTTCCTATTCCAGGTAAAACCAATGCTTTTGACTTAAAAACTTCCCCGGGTGTATCTATCCATTTAGATCTTACAGAAATTCTTTCAAAGGCTTTTTTTACACTCTGTAAATTATTTATTCCATAATTTATAACTCCGACCTCAAAATCCTTTTCATTTTTATCCAAAGCTTTGGATATTCTTATATTTTTAGCCTTTAATTTTTCATTTCTCATTTGATTAAATGAGTATTTGTAATAATCATCAATATCGTATTTCTTTTTTGCATCGGTGTTTACCTTTAATTTGGTTTTTGTAATTCTCATATTAATTTTTTCATTATTTTGTAGTAAAAATTCTTTTATGTGGTTGATTGTAAATTTGTTGTAGTGAAATATTGTTCCTGCTGCTACCCCATCAACTTTGTGCTTTTTAATACAATTAAGATAATCCTCAGGTTTGCCAATGCCTCCTGAAACTATTAAAGAAACCTGGGTTTTTTTTGACACTTCTTCTATCAATTCTTCATCTAAACCAGATTCGGTTCCATCCCTATCAACAGAAGTCAATAATATTTCACCCACACCAAGATCTTGTACTTTTTTAGTCCAATCTATTACATCAAGGTTAGTTTTTTCTCTTCCATTGTCCACATAGGCTTCCCATTTTTTTGTATTTATTTTTTTTGTTTCTATTGAAGATACGATGCACTGAGATCCGAATACCTTTGAAGCTTCTTTTAGAAGATTAGGATTTTTAGTTGCGGCTGTATTTATTGCTACCTTATCTGCGCCGGCTTTTAATATATCCTCTATATCTTTTAAGTTTCTTACTCCACCAGCTACTATTAAAGGTATATGAATTTTCGCCGAAGTCTGTTTTACAATTTCTACAAGTTTACTTCTGCCATATAGATTAGCCACAGTATCAATATATATTATTTCATCAGCACCTCCCAAATAGTAGTTGTTTGCTAATTCTAAAGGCAAGCCCATAACTCTTAAACATTCAAACTGAATACCCTTTATAACGTTTCCACCTTTTATATCTAATCGAGATATTATCCTTAAATTTTTAGTTGGCATATTTATTTAACAATTTAAAAATAATATTCGCAACCTTTATAGAGGTATCTTTTTGAAAATACGGATTTTTTAAATTTTTAATTTTATTTTTAAATTTTAAACTCAATGCTTTTTTATAAGCATAATTAATTTTTTCAAGATTAAATTTGGAATGAATTACGTTTTTCGGACAATATCTATTTTTTTGTCTATTATCCAGATTTATTGTGGGAATTTTAAAAGATGCACTTTCGATTATTCCACTTGATGAATTTCCTATCATTAAATCTGAAAAGTTTAATATAGAATAATATTTTTTTATTCCTAGATTTTTTACTATTAAACAATTTTTTTTATTTTTAAGTTTACTTTTTATTAATTTTATAAATTGGATAAATCCCTTATCGGCATTTGGGTATGTAAAAATTAAATTAATATTTTGTTTTTTTAGGAAATTTAAAAAAATTTTTAAGTAATTTTTATTTTGAATTGTAGTTTTGTATGTTTCAGGATGGAAACATGCTACTACAATTTTTTTGTCTTTATTAAATGAAAATTGATATTCTTTTTCAATTTCGTTTATAGATAATGGTTTTGTTTTAAGACTTTCAAGTGCTGGAGCACCAACAATAAAAAGATTTTTTTTTATATTCAGTTTGTTAAGATTTTTTTTATGCTGGTTGGTTTCTAGAAAATGTGCAAATGCCATTTTTGAAATTGAATATCTGTAAATATCATCGATTGAACCTAAGGTTTCGCTTCCACCACAAAAATGCATAATTGGAATATTATAATTAATACAAGTCAATGCGATTGCCATCATTTCATAGCGATCACCCAAAATTAGAACTGCATTAATTTTATTTCTATCAAAGAAATTACAAGTTTCATCTATCATCATTTGAAAGTAATTCATGATATTTCTGCTATTTGAATTAACATAATTAAATTTTAATTTTTTAATTTTTTTAATCTTCATCTCTTTAATTTCATTTATTGTTTGACCAAAAATTTTAGATTCATGAGCGGCAGCAATAACACAAGTCAATTCAAAACGCTCATCATTGTCAATTCTATGAATAATATTTTTCATAATACCAAAATCAGATCTTGCTACTGTAAAAACTGCAATTTTTTTTTTCATAGTTTTAATTTTTAATATTTGAAAACTTGATTTTTGAATATTTTTTAACTTTTTGTGAAAGTTTTTTGTTTACAATTTTTTTATACAAGCTGGGAGATATTCCATTATTAAATGGTCTTAATGAAATTAAATCATCATATTTAATTTTATGATTTTTATTTAAATCTTTTTTAAAATATAATGATTTTCTTGCAATCAATTTTGTAATTTCCTCTTGTTTTGTTAATTTTCTTATTCTGCTGGAAATTGATTTTTTTATATTGTTCAAATTTTCAACGAATTTTTTTAGGTCTTTGCAAGGTAATGAGCAAACATGATCTGGTCCTGGGAGGCTTTTATCTAGAGTTATGTGTTTTTCAATTATATTTGCTCCTAGTGCAACAGCAACACAAGAGGAACTTTCGCCTAGTGTGTGATCAGAAAAACCCACAACATATTTTATTTTTTTTAAGAGCAATATATTTGCAAGTTGAGTATCAGATATTTTTGTTGGATAATCGCTAATACAATGTAAAATTGCAAGTTTATTTCTCTTTAAGGACAAAAATTTTACTGTATTCTTCACCTCGGAAATTAGTGACATGCCAGTAGAAATTATGATTGGTTTTTTAAATTTTTTGATAGTTGATAATAATAAAAAATTATCTATATCACCTGATGAAATTTTAAAGGCAGGGACATCTATTTTGTTTAAAAAAATTGCACTTTTTTCGTCAAAAGGAGTAGAAAGAAAAGTAATTTTATTTTTATCACAATATTTTTTTATGATTTTAAAACTTTCATAAGACAGATTATATTTTTTTAACAAATCAGTCATGTTTTGAAATCCAGTTTTTTTTTGATACTCTGCAAGTCTAGTGTCCTTCAGAAGCATTTCATCTAAATAAAATGTTTGAAATTTAACTGCAGAACAACCTGATTCAATGGCGTAATCTATCATTTTCATTGCCTTTGATACCGATCCATTATGGTTTATACCTATCTCTGCAATTACATAAATTGGTGAATTATCAGATATTATTTTGTTTTTTATTTTCATATTAAAATTTTAAAAAAAATTAAATTTTTTTATTAAGGTATCTACCTCTATATTTATTCTTAAATTTATTTATGTTTTCTGAGATTGAATCAGACAAAATAAATTTAAAATTGTGTATTAAGAAATAAGGCTTGAATTTTTTTGAGTAGGTAGCTCTAATTTTTTTAAATAAATTTTTTTTAGTCGTGCCACTACTTATTTTATAAAACTCATCTAATTCTGCTCTTCTTGTAATTTTTTTTGACCACTTTTCATTTTTTGATTTATGTATCAATTTATTAAGATTATATGGATTTTTACTCAATAAATCTATAATTTTTCGTGCCTGACTTAATAATTTTTTATGAGTTTTGTTTAATAATGAATCTACATTATCTCTTTTTAAAATTTCAAATCTGTTAACATTTATTATTTTTCCGTAATCAATTTTTTTATCCATGACATAAGCAGTTACTCCATAAAATTTTGCATTTTTGAAAATAGCAAAGTTAAGACAGCCAATTCCTCTAAACTCAGGCGGACCTGGATGAAAATTAATAGCAGCATATTTTGCCTTTTTTATTAGATTTTTTCTTAAGATAATAAAACTTCTAAAAGAGAAAATATAATCATAATTATGTTTTAAAAGATTCTTTAATTTTAATTTATCCTCGGGATTCGTTGACCAAATAACTTTAACAATTTTTGATTTTCTTTTTATAAATGACAAAATATTTCTAGAATATATGTCATTTTTTCTCCCAAAAAATAATATTTTTTTAAACATTCTAAATTTTTTTAATCTTTAAATTACTCTATACTTTGTTATTTCACGACCAAATGAATAAAAATTTATATTATTTTTTTTAATCTCATTTATTTGATTAATTGTTAAAACATTATTTAAATCGAATAAAAAAGATTTAGTACCTGATAGTAATTTCCCTAACTTTATTTTCTTAAATTTTAAATGATTTACACAAAAAATAATTAAATCGAAATTTTTTAAGCGAGAAAGTAATTGAATTTTATTTACTCCTTTTATATTTATTTCTTTTACGAAAGGATCAAAATAATAACATTTTGATTTTTTCTTCATAAATTTTTTTATTAAATCCAGAGAGGGCGAATGTCTTAGATCACCAATTTCATTTTTGTAAGTTATACCAAAAAATAAAATCCTTTTTTTACTTAATTTTTTTTTATAATTTAATTCAATAAATTTCATTGATGTATTAGGCATATTACGATTGATATCAATCGCACTTGAACATAAAGGAAAGTTTGAACTTCTTTTTTTTAAAATTTGTTTTGTAGAAATTTTTGCAAATAAAGGATCTTTCGTTAAACAATTTCCTCCCACGCCAAGACCTGGAAACATAATATTATTATGTGTTTTTCTTTTTTTAATTGCATAAATAATATCAAATAAATTTAGGTTTAGTTGATTGGAAAATTTTACCCATTCATCTATGAAAGCAATATTGACCGCTCTGTAACTATTTTCCATAAGTTTGCAAGTTTCTGATGAAGTTATATTCTTTAATTTTGTAAGTGGATAATCATTAACATTTATAATTTTTGATAAAAAATTTTTACATTTATTTTCAGATATATTATTGATTCCCGCATATACTCTTAGTGAGTTTCTACATGAATTTAAATAATTTTGGCCAGGAGTTACTCTTTCAAAAGAGTGCGCTAGATATATTTTTTTTGAATTCATGTTTCTTCTTTTGCATATTTTTTTAAGTGCTGGGTAAATTATTCTTTCACAAGTTCCAGGTGGTACGGTTGATTCAACTATTAATAAAGTATTTTCAGATATATTGTTTAAGATAGAAATAACACTTTGTTCAAATTCTTTTATTTTAATTGTATTTCTGTTATTTAAAGCACAATTTATACTAATTATTATTATATCTGCATTTTTATATTTTTTTTGATCTAGACCAAAAGATATTTTATTTTTTTGCAATGCTTTTTTTAAATAAAAATCTATTAATTTATCCGAAGTATTGATTGGAAATATACCTTTCTTTGCATCTTCAATTCTCTTTATGCCAGTTTGACTTGTTTTCTCTATACAATGGACGTGAAAAATATTATTAAAATTATTACTTGAAACAATATTTATTGCCGTTGAAGCACCAACAACCCCAAAACCTTGAATTATAACTCTTATTTTTTTCAATTTATAAATTATTATTTGAGAATTTTTTCATAATATTAAAATTATTTTACACATTAAGGGCTTTAACAACTTTTTTTAAGTCGTTTATTTTTATATTTGTACTTGAAGGTAAGCATAAAGTTGAATTAAAAAGCTTAATAGCATTTTTTATTTCATATCTTTGATAAGATTTAAATTTTTTTTGTAGATGATTGGGATACCAAATTGGTCGAACCTCAATATTATTCTTTTTCATTTTCATAACAATTTCTAAAACTTTTTTTTTATAAATTTTTGTATTAATTTTTAATATATTTAGCCATTTATTATTATCTGCATACTCAGGTATAGGCGATAAAATCAAACCGTGTATTTTAGAAATTTCATTTTTGTAGAATAAATGAATCTGGTTTTTTTTCTTTTTAAAAGTTTTAAAATTTTCGAGCTGCGCCAAGCCTAACGCTGCCTGAATATTCGTTAAGCGAAAATTATATCCAATATCATTACATATATATGTCAGAGGGTTATCTTTAGCTTGGTTTATTAAATATTTTGCTTTTTTTGCTAATTTTTGATTATTTGTTAGAATCATTCCACCTCCACCTGTTGTAATAATTTTATTTCCATTAAATGACAAACAACCAACTTTACCAATAGTACCTGTGAATCGATTTTTTAAATTTCCGTTTGTATATTTCGTTCCAAAACTTTCAGCTGCATCTTCTACTATAGAAATGTTTCTTTCTTTACAAATCTTTACTAGTCTTTCAAGTTTTGCAGCATTTCCCCACAGATGAACAGGCAATATTGCGGGTATTCTTTTTTTAGTTTTTTTGTTAAAAGTAAAATTGTTTCTAAATACTGTTTCATTTTTTATAAATTTTATAGTTTTTTCTACATCCATATTATAAAAATTGTCGCAATCCATAAATATTGGTTTTGCATTGTTGTAAATAACCGAATTTATTGGAGCAATAAATGTAAGGGTTGGTACAATCACTTCATCTCCATTACCAACCTCTAAAATTCTTAATGCAACTTGCAAAGCTGAAGTTCCATTGATGCAGGCTACCGCGTATTTAGAATTTAAATAAGAAGCCACCTTTTTTTCAAAAAGTGATATATAGTTGCCTGCAGTAGAAATCCATTCTGTTTTTATACACTTTTTGACATATTTTAATTCATTGCCACACAGATTTGGAACGGATAATGGTATCATATAATTTTAGATTTATTATTATTTAAATACCATTCAAGTGTATTCTTCAAACCTACCCTCAAACTTGTAAATTTTACTTTATTAACAATTCTTTTATATTTTTTCATTGAGGGGAATCTTCTATATGGAGATCCTTGCGTTACTTGCATTGGTATTATTTTTAATTTTTTTTTTAAAATTAGCAAAATTAATTTTGCTAAATCAATTATTTTAATTTCATTTTTATCTACACCAACATTGAAAGTTTTATTTTTTGATAATTTCGATTTAGATAAATTTATTATCATATTTATTGCATCATCAATATAACAAAAAGTTCTTTTATGATAAGGCGAATACACTTTAAGAATTTTTTTTCTTGAATGTTGTATTTTTGTAAATAATTCGGGTATTACATGAGCATGACCCATTCTAGGACCATAAATATTATGTGGTCTAATTATAGTAAAAGGAATTTTTGAATGATAACACATTGCTTCTCCATAAATTTTTGACATCATATAGGTTGATCTTTGATCATCTAAATTATTCAGAATTAAAGTAGTTTCTTCAGGAGTAGGGAATTTTAATCGGAATTTATTAAGTGTACCCGCATAAATCTCACTAGATGAAGCAAAAATTAATCTTTTTAATTTTCTTTGTTTTTTTGCAAAAATTAAAATTTTTTCAAATAAATAAATATTTTTTGTAAGAACTTCAAAAGGTTTTTTTACAACGTTCTTAACACCGACAATTGCGGCAAGATGAAATATATATACATAATTTTTTTTTCTAAGAAAGAATCTATTATTTGAGTTAATGTTTATATTATAAAATCTTATTTTTTTTTTTTTAATTAAAGATTTAATATCTTTATCAATTTTTCCCCTTGATAGGTCATCAACCAAATCAATATAAAAACCTTGTTTTTCTAATTTTTTTGCAAGATGAAAACCTATAAAACCCGCTCCACCCAAAATTAATATTCTTTTATTTTTAATCACAACATCAATAATTAAGCTATTATACTTTTTATGAATTATTTTAAGTTATTACAATTATTAATTTAAATAATATATAAATGCAATTTATACTGAATAATTTTCAAGAAAGATTGATTTAATCAATTAATATATTAATTAAAATTTAAACTGATGCAAAAAAAATTTGATTTTCACAAATACATTCTTAAATCAAGAGAAACCGCAATAAAAGCAATTACAAAATTGCAAAAATTGGAAAATAAGTTCTGTTTAATATTGGATGAAAGAAATAAGTTTTTAGGAACCTTAGTAGATGGAGATATAAGAAGGGGTTTATTAAAACATTACAATATAAATGATAAAATTGAAAAATTTATTGAAAAAAAATCTATTGTTACATTTAAAGAACTCAACAATGAAAGAGTGAATATTATTTTGAAAAATAAACAAATAAATTGCTTACCCTTGATTAATAAAAATAGAAAATTAATTAATGTTTATTTACCAAATATAAACTCTGAAATTCATTTTATTAACAGTGAAATGTTAATCATGGCCGGTGGAAAGGGTACAAGACTAAGACCTTTAACAAACAAAACTCCTAAGCCATTATTAATTGTAAAAGGCAGATCAATTATTGAACAAATTATATCTGTGGCCAAAAGACAAGGAATTAAAAAATTTCATATTTCTATACATTATTTGGGATACAAAATAAAAAAATTTTTAGGTGACGGAAGCAAATATGGAGTAAAAATTAATTATTTGGAAGAAAAAAAACCTTTTGGTACAGCAGGATCAATTAAATTACTAAAAAATTTCAATAAACCTATTATAGTTTCTAATGCAGATATAATTTCAAATATCAGTTATTATGAAATGATAAAATACCACAATAAACATAAATCGTTAATAACAGTTAGCGCAAAAATATTTGATGAAAAAAATAATTATGGAAGAATTATTTTTAAAGGGAACAGAATATCGAAAATTATAGAGAAACCAAAGAATAAATTTTTAATCAATGCGGGTATTTATATAATTAGCCCAAGAATAAAAAAATATCTTAGATCAAAAAACTATTTTGATATGACAGATTTAATTGACATTGCTGTAAAAACAAATAATAGAATACATGTATTTCCTCTCCATGAATATTGGTACGATTATGGCATTAAAGAAAACTTTAGTAAAAAATAATAAATTTTTATTTTAAATACCTTAAAAAAGGTTCTAACTTTCGCTTCTCTTTTTTGTAAAACAGACACTTAATCGGAAACTATAATATATTAGTTATATCAATAGTAAGAAAATTAATTAAATTTAATATTTACTAATTTTTTTGCAATTTTCCAATCGTCTTTGGTGTCAATATCAATAGATTCAATCATCGATTTACAAACTAATGGAAAAGTATTGTTATAATAAAATGATTTGTTTTTTCTAAGATTAGATGGGGAAATTAAATAAAAGCTTCCATTCACCCTGTAAACGGCCTCAGGATTTTTTAACAATTTTTTCAAAGATTTGTTTTTTGTTTTACTTAATATATGATAGTTGTTTGAATTATATTTACTTCGCTCAACACCTATAACGGAAATATTTTTTTTATTTTTAAAAATACGTATGCCTTCTTTAATTGTTTTTAATCTTCTGAAAGGTGAAGTTGGCTGAAGTAACATAAGGGCATCAACTTTTTGAATATTATTTTCATACCAATTTATTGCATGAATAGCTGCATCATGTGATTTAGTTTTATCTAAACTTAACTTTTTTGGTCTTATCCAAGGAACTAATGCTCCTCTTTTTTTTGCAATTAATCCTATTTTTTTTGAGTCGGTTGATACTAGAATATCATAAACAAAAGGTATTTTTTTTGCAAAATCTATTGACCAATTTATTAAATGCTTTTTTCCAAGTTTCAAAATATTTTTATTTGGAAGTCTTTTTGATCCACTCCTAGCAAGAATTAGAACAAGTATTTTCATATTTTGATATAGTTATACCTTGCCCTTTCGTCTTATCTGAAGTATTTCCTTTGCCCTTCTAGTGCATGCGAATTCTAAAAGCTTGTGAGAACGCCAAGCAATCGCTCGTGGAATCCATAAGCTTTCTTCTTGGGAACGTGAATAATTCCGTATGGCCTTCGAAACATCGGAATCGGTAAGTATGTCGTCTATAATCTTTTTGCGGCATTTGACGCCATTTTCTAACTTCACTTTTCCGAGGATCATGCATCGACTATAAGATACAAGTGCACTTATTATGAAATAAATAAATGCCTGATCACCTAGCTTTTCAATTTCCTGAGCAGAGAACCCACGTTGTTCCAAGCTGTTTTGTATATGGCTTTTAACTAATTTAAAATATGATACAGGAAATCCTCGATCTAAGCCATTGGAAAGCGCGGTATTAACATTGGGATAAACATAATATGAATACAGTTGCTTACGGACGTACCTCACGCTGCGTACAAATGCAAGAATATCCCACGCAAAAGATTCATCCTCCAGGTATCGTAATTTTTCTTCAAACAATATATTGTTGTCGCTGATAATTGAGCGCTTTATCAATTTTCCTTGATGATCAAATAATCCCACGGCACTTAAAGGATCATAGAACCGTCTTCGCATTGCCTCCATAAGGTCGGAATTTCCGAAAGTTTGGTCTGCTGGATAACTAAAAATGTTGACTCTTTGATTCTGCGAATTTTCAATCCATTTTTTATCGGAGATCACCAAATCACAGAAAGTTTCTTTTGCAATACTATATAAGGTTGATAATGTATTTGCAGCAATAGTATCGTCAACATCAAGAAAAAATACATACTCTCCTTTGGCTTTTCTTAACCCAAGGTTCCGAGCCGCCGCAGGACCGA
>Ga0187827_10008188_pt1 | contig 11406 bp, 11 predicted proteins | sample ETNtaG_39_FD_167969 | JGI IMG/M metagenome (GOLD analysis project Ga0187827, IMG submission 167969) | Marine microbial and viral communities from oxygen minimum zone, Eastern Pacific Ocean - ETNP2014_SV_150_PacBio MetaG (Illumina Assembly) | ecosystem: Environmental > Aquatic > Marine > Hypoxic... | reverse complement strand
CAAAAAGGGCAGCCGAACAAGCATGAAGCATGAAGCATGAAGCATGAAGCATGAAGCATACCTTAGTGGAGGAATACGGCAACTACTGCCTTAATCTCCGTCCAGACCTTTCCCATCTGCTTTCACACCATCGGCATTGACAGGCAAGGATACATCACCTGTGCCGCCTTTAACGTTGGCACAATATTCCAGCATGATTCCATCCGGGTCCAGAAAGTAAATGGATCGTAACCAGGTTTCTTCCTCAACCTCTTTTGTGGTTCGCAAAATACCTGGCTGGGTCGAAATATCTGCATGGTTGATGACGTCAGAAACATCAACCCCCTTGCCAATCAACTCTTCCCTGATGGCTTCAATCTTATCCATTGGAGCATCGAAGGCGACGTGATTCATCGATCCATGACCCGAACTAATGCGACCAGTGCCGAGTAGGTGCGCTGCTGATGAGACACCTGGTGCTGCATCTGGTGCATCATTGAACCAGAAGAATGCCAGCAGATTGTTACCACCCATATCAAAAAAGAAATGCTGACCACCGGGAATATCAAATCCCTTAATCAGTGGCATACCAAGAATATTTGTATAAAAATCAACGGTTACTTCCATATCACGACACACCAGAGCCAAATGGTGTACACCATTAAGTTCAATATTTGTTGCTTCACTCATTTTTCATTTCTCCATTTTGCTGAATATTATTCATCAATTCATATATACATCAATTCAGCAAGTTGCCAATGACCAATGCTGAACTAATTCCGATTCTATGTACATTTTAAAAAAACGTCAAACCTATTGACTATTTTATTTTGTAAAAGAATTACCAGATGAAATTCATTGACTCTGGTTATGCAACTAACGCCGATTATCCCGCAAAAATCGGAAAACTGTACGAATACCAGATATCCACACCTAAAAGAATACCATTTAGGTGCGAATATTATGTCAATATAATTGACATATATAGACAGCGGTTGAAGAGAATGTTCAGTGGGGCGGCCATCCGATAGAGGTAGAGGAGTGTGAAAAGTGCGGTGGCAATGTAAGTGTCATCGGCTGTATTGAAGAACCTGCGATCATTGAGAGGATATTGGAACATCTTGGTCTGGATAGGGCAACCGGGCTGCATAACCGTTCCCCGCCCACTCACCACCAGGGTCTTTATTGTCGCGTGTCGATAATGGGTCGGGGTTTTCTAATCCACCACAAATATCTGGTAACGCACACCAACCTTGGTGCGTTGGCCCAGGCCAATGCACACAACATTGTTCAGCCAGTGATAGTTGGGATCACTCACCTCGAACACCGGGTTGATGCGGAAGTGATAGTTGGCAGGGTCTATGCCTTCGACCAGGTCCGGGTTCGTGAAGGTAGGGATCAGGTCTTTGGGCACAACTAGGCGGCCATTATTGGTCACGTAAATCATGCCGTCATCGACCCGAGCGAGGCACTCATCGAAGTCATCGTCAGGCGCAAATTCCGTTACACCGAATGTCATTGAAACGCTGCAACGAATGTCCTTATATATATAAATTCGGAGTCCGCTATGGTGCCCCTTAGTTTTTCGGCCAGCGGGCCATCTTCGCCAATAAGTCTGGATGGAATTCGGAATGTCATCATCTTGTCGTAATTGGCGGATTGTGCGGGTGGCATGCCACCAATACCGCCGAGGCGCTCACCATTGGCAAAAACTTCGTTCGCACTGTATACCTTGCCCAGATGAATGGCGAACTCAGTGCGGCGGTCACGGTTCGGGGTAGCCCTCGTCGCCATGGTCAACCCAAGGATGCTAAGCCCGGCCACTTCGGCTGCCAGCACATAGTCGATTGATCCTTTAGGCACATGGCTCAGGTTCAGCAGCGAACCGTCGGTTCGGCGAACACCTGCAATATCAATCAGATCCTTGAATAGAATGGGGTACAAGAATTATTAACGCCCCTTTTCAAGTACAAATTGACGACCAAAGGCTATTTCCTACATCACTTTAATCAAAAAATAGTCGCTAACTCCTCTGAAAAGGGCGTTAATCCTTCCTTGTACTCTGATACGTAAACACAGGCTCGTAGCACAGTCCCACAGCGTTGAATCCAGTGTTATTTGACGTGCCAGTAGCCGACTGCGTAGACGCAAAGGTATACTGCCGGTCTTGGAACATTGTGGTGACCTCTGGTTTCAGAATGAAGTAGAATACATTTACTTAGATTGCAAAGTAAATTATCTTTTTGATTTTTGTTGATTTTTGTTCAAGGACATTAATCAATCGCCGTGCACGATATGTCACTTTGATACACGAGTAAAAACCATGAAGCGAGTTTCAGAACTTTTTTTCACCTTGTTGATCAGCATCGCTGTGCGTGCCTGGGCAGATGAAGATAAACATTGCAGCTATTTCCAGGAAGATGTGAAAAATGTCTATTGGGGAGACCTCCACGTTCATTCGGCCTACTCCCTGGATGCTTGGGGATATGGGACTCTGGCGACACCTGCCGAAGCCTACAAATTCGCCAGAGGAGAGCCGCTGGTACTGACGGGGCTTGGTCGAGTGGCTCTAGAGCGCCCGCTCGACTTTATGTCCGTCACTGACCATGCTGAATGGTTTGATCTTCTTTACATTTGTACAGATCCGGAATGGTCCGATGATCCGTACTGTGACACCATGACGGAGAAGAATACCCCTCTGACAGGTCGCGAAGTGTTTGCAGAATATGTCCTGCCAACCATTACCAAAGCCAGCCCGAAACCCACGCCTATCTGCGAGTCTAATGAAGCGTACTGTACCGCATCGCGCACCTCACAATGGCAAAGAATTCAACACCAGACCAATGAGGCAAATGAACCGTGTGAATTCACCTCATTGGTAGGATTTGAGTGGTCAGCCACACCTGACTACAGCCACAATCACAGGAACGTAATCTTCGCAAGCTCAAATGTCACAAAGGATGCAATTGACTATATGCACTTCCCTTCGCCTCTAAAACTCTGGGAAGAACTGGACAGGCAATGCAAAGCCAAAGACGGATGTGAAGCTATCGCTATTCCTCACAATACCAACATGGGTGATGGCAAGAGTTTTGATGTTGAAACTGAAGATGAGTATCAACTTGACCTTCGCACACGCTATGAGCGCCTCGTTGAGATCCATCAGGAAAAAGGCAACAGTGAATGTCTGCCCGCTTTCGGTCAGGTTGGCGAGGGATGCAACTTTGAAATTCGTTTAACTAAGAATTCACAGCCAGCGACTGCGGCAGACTTCAACGATCAGGAGTGGGAAAAAATGCGACGCTCCTATGTCAGAGGATTGCTGTTGAGAGGGCTGGCTGCCTATGAGCGGTCTGGCGTCAAACGCCAAAACCCATTCCAGTTAGGTATCATCGCGTCAACAGATAATCATGCTGCGACAGGTGGTCTTGTGGAAGAGGATCGGTGGCAGGGCTCTGTCTTTGGTCTGGGTAGCCTTGAACGCTCCATGACGCGTGCCAGTTGGAATCCCGGTGGGTTGATTGCCGTATGGGCAGAGGAGAATACTCGGGAGAGTCTTTTCGCCTCACTAAAACGACGAGAAGTTTATGGCACGAGTGGTCCCAGAATACAGGTGAAAATCCAGGCTACGAGCGATGGTAAGGTACTGACCTGCAAGTCCAAAAGCGACACCGGTCAAGCCTCTATCCCAATGGGGGCCGAATTCACAACCGTTTCGCGATCCCCATATTTTATGGTTCAGGCACTGTACGATAAGATTCCACTGGCGTCGGTCGAAATCATCAAGGGTGAGTTGAAGGATGGCGAACTCAAAGAGTCTACATTCACCTTGTGGGCGTCAGAATCTGGTGGTTTAAACATATGCTCAGAATGGCAGGATCCTGAATTTGACTCTTCAGCACCGGCTTTTTGGTATGCCCGGATTATCGAATCACCAAGGTCAAGGTGGTCGTCGGAGCAATGCAAAAAGGCAGAGCGTTGCGACGAATTTCCCAACGCGATGCAGACGATACAGGATCGCGCATGGACTTCACCTATCTGGTACTTACCGGAACGCAACTAGTCGTCTACCCATTGAATCCACCACCGATGAGTAATCCATCAAGAACGCTACTGCGTCAATATCACCAGATTAGTCATCATGCGTATCACAAAAGAGTATAAGTCGGACAAAGGCCCTTTTTCTACCAAATTCAACTTACGTCAGTGGAGTAAAACGACTGCGCTTCATAGATCCGTCTCCTCTTGGGTGACGGACTCTACCTTAAACTGGAGGAAATTACGGGGAACACGTCATCGGCCGTGTCACCGCCTCGCAGATGGCCTCCGCATCACCGGCATCGGTCTTACCCCGCTTGACGTAGGGCTTCACATAGGCCGGCGGCATCAACTTGACCTCGTGGCCCAAGGCCGACAGTTCCCGCGCCCAGAAGTGACTGGTGGCGCAGGCTTCCATGCCAATCAGGCAGGGATCAAGCTTGGTGAAGAACGGTATCATCTGGCGACGCCGCAACGCCTTGCAGACAACAACCGCTCCCGCCGCGTCGATGCCATGGACTTGAAATACGTTCTTCGCCAGATCAAGGCCGATAGTGGTAATCTTCATGGTGGGTGGCTCCTTTTGCTCGTGGTTGTTAATGACAAACCACAACTTTGGCACATCGCGATGCCGGGAGCGGGAGCCATCCACCCCATCTGCTTTTGACTAAGAGCAGACGTCTGAGGGGGTTTATGGGCCATGTCTACTTTGGCTTACAAAGCGGACATCGTTAGTGGTTTAGATGGTCTGCGCTGCATGTCTGCTTATAGCCAAAAGCGGACATGGGGCAGATCTCCTGTGCCAGTAAGGGGCGGACGGCCCTTGCCCGCTGATCCTGGTTTCCTGAGAGGTTATTCCGCAGCCATAATCCCGTGAAGAATTCCGGCCAAGTTTTTGCCCTGTTCCTCCGCGGAACCGCCTTTCATGAAGCTGCAATCTCTCCCAAGATCCGGTGGTGGTGAGAGCGTTGCCATCTCTACTCTTGTAAGCTTACCGGGTTCAATCTCTAGATCCTCGGCATTCCAAACTTCCAAAGACTGTTTGCGGGCCTCCATGAGCCCCTTGAGAGGGACGTACCGCAACTCTCCAACCTCGCTGCTTACGGTGACCAATGCGGGCATCTCCGCCCTCACGGTTTCGTACCCCCCCGCTATGTTCTTTTCCACATTCACTTTGCCGTCGTCTATCCTAATATTTCGGGCCAGATTAATGCCGGCAATTCCGAGCATTTCGGCAAGGATTAGTCCTGTTTGACCGGAATCCCAATCCCCTGCCTGCCTTCCGGTCAGAATGATATCGAACTCGCCTATCTTTTTGATGGCAGTTGAGAGCACAAAGGCTGTAGAGCGGCTATCAAGCACCTCGAATTGTGGATCGTTCAAGAGCAGTAGTTTGTCGGCGCCAACGGCAAGGACCTTCTTCATTAGAGAGGCGGAGATTTTTTCACCCATACTTATGACGGTAATCTCAACTTCGTTTTCCTGCTTTATTTGAAGGGCTGCTTCCAGGGCATTCTTATCAAAAGGGTTTATGACGGGAGGAACACCTGACGTTGTCACCCTTTTTTGTTCGGTGTCGACTTTGACAAGCGAGGAAGGGACTTCGGAGTCGGGAATCTGCTTTGCGCAGACGATGATCTTCATCCCTTTCATGACAGTCCCCGCCACTTCTTCATAAACGCCGGTAAGACTTCCTGGTAATCCCCAACAACCCCGTAATCGGCCACATCAAAAATGGGGCTCTTTGAATCGGTATTTATGGCCACGATCCTCTTGGCCCGAGTTATGCCAACCAGGTGCTGGATAGCTCCGGATATGCCAACGGCCATATACAAGGATGGAGAGACTTTTTCCCCGGTCAGACCAACCTGGCGGTTGGAAGAAATCCAGCCCAAGTCCACCGCCGGCCTGCTGGCCCCTACCTCCACATTTTCAAAGGATTCTCGAAATAGCTCAGCGAGTTCCTCGATTACTTCAAACCCTTCGGTTCCACCAATACCTCTGCCGCCAGAAATAATGACGTCTGCTTTTTCCAGTTCAACCGCGTCTTCCTTAACAGTCTCGATAGATTCAACCTTGATTATGGATTCATCCATGTTCGGCGCTATACGGATGATTTCACACTTTCTGGAATTTCTCTCGGCGGGCTCCATTGCTCTTGGCCTTACGGTCACAAACTGCGGCGCTTCCTTGTGCTTGAAAACCGCGACGGCGTTGCCTCCGTATACCGGCTTGGTGCGAAGTAGATGGTCGTCACTCTGATCAACTTCCAGGCTTGTACAATCCGAGGTGAGTACCGTGTTCAGCCTATAGGCCAACTTCGGCGCCACTTCCATGCCGATGTAGGAATGGAGCATAAGGATGGTATTGGGATTTATCTGCCCGCATAACTGTTGCAGGGCCTCAACCCAGAGCTCGGAATTATATCTTTCCAATAACGGGTTTTCTAACCTGTAAACTCTATCTGCCCCATAAGAGGCAACCTCATCGGCTATCTGAGCGAGATCAACTCCCACTAATACCGCGGAAAGATCAGTGCCGAGATCATCGGCAAGTCTCCTTCCTATCCCCAACAGTTCGAGGGTTTTCGGATCCAAAGCTCCTCGAATGATCTCTCCACAAATCAGAATACCATTCTCGGACACGGAAATTTCTCCACTATTTCAAAATCATAGCGTTGCATCCGATGCAAATTGTTGGTTGGCTCGTTCAGCCAATCACCGATCCTACTCTCTCTTTCGGATCAGTTCATATCTCTTGACCGACACTTGAATCCGGGTGCAACAGCTCTGGGACTCGGTTATTCGTTTCCTGATTTTACGTAGAAGCTGGCGTCAGAGAGATCGTTCGGGTCAATAGCCCTCTTAAACTTCTTAAGCCAAAGCTGAAAGTCGCAAAAACTAGGTCCTAGGATGTCATTCATTTCCAAGCCCATGGCGGCAACTTGAATCCCTTTCTTCAGACTATCATCAATGGTTGCCATCATATACTCACCCCCGGCCTTCCTTGACTCCTTGTCTCTTCCATCGAATAGACCGACCCCTTCAAAGTGTGTGTATCTGCCCCGTTCGTAGGGCCCGCCCCAGAAATGTTCACCCCCGTCTTGCACCAGAAGTCCCTTGTCCTGCCATTTCTTTACGATGGCCGTACCAGCTTTGGCGCCCTTGATCGACATATCCCAGGATTCCGTCGCAAAGTAGGATGAAGTAAAGTCTCCCGTGGGCCGGAAGACTCTGGGCGTATACGGATTTACCACATAAGCCATGTTGAGAACCGGTATCTGATCCTTGAAGGGTTCTTCATCCAAGGGAACAAAGTTTCCACCGGTTTCAGCGACGATATCCTTCAGTACCTTTTCCTGATGCTCAAGCTCACCCATGCTATGGCACCCGAGGAAAACTTCGATCTGAAATTGATAGTTGTCGAAGAGATGTTTCAGGTGTTTGGGAATCTTGTTGTTGGTCGTCGTTAAGGTCAAGGCCAATTCCATCATGGACTGTCTCCAAACGACAAAACCAATCTCAGCCTCATTGATCTTGTACATGGCGTCAGCTTGGCTATCCCAATCTTTCCAATGGGCAATGTAGAGCTTGAAATTCTCCGGCAACTTCATGCCTACTTGGGGATGCTCGCCGATTCTCTCGGGCTCTGCCGGCCCGGACCAAGGGGCAAGCTTGACGGTGCACTTGGTGAAAACGCCGGCTCCGCCACAGGCGCCCAGAAAGCCCCTCAGCACTCCTCTCAGACCTGGTCCCGGACCGTCTCCGGTGAAGTTGCCTGCACCACTGCCCATGGAGCCCACCTTGACCAACTCGCCCGTGGGCAAAACCCATTCCGCACCAAGCAGGAGGCGGTTATTCTGACTTGTCGTTGTGCCTTTCATGCCATGGCCGCCCATTGACGTGGTTGAGGCCAATACTGAATGGCTGCTGCCGGCACCGATGATGTTGGACGTCAGGCCCACTTTCTCGGCTTCCGCCTCGAGCTGTCCCGCTGTTACATATGATTCAATTGTGGCGGACATGTTCTTTGGATCGATTTCAATGATGCGGTTCATCCGCCTCATGTCCAAGATGATAACGCCCTCTTGTCCCGGCATTGCCGTGGGACCCCAGCCTGTGCCGAAGGCTTTGAACTTGACTCTGTGCTTGTTACAGGCCTTCACGATGCCCACAACCTCTTCTGTTGTCTCTGGAAGCAGCACGGCCGCGGGCGGGAAGCGTGTAATCCTGGCAAACTCAGCGTCTGGGTCTGCCATCTGGCTGATATAGGTATAGCCGAGCAGGATCGCCGGATCCTGTGTGATGTTTTCCGGTCCGATAACGGATTCTAATGCCTGATAGGCTTCTTTCTCTAAGGCCACAGCTTAATACCCCCTTGCTAGAGTGCCTGTAGCACAAGCTCTACAATGCTCTGTACTTTGATCCCTTCACCCGACCCGTTGATGGCATCGTTGAAGTTCCTCTCGCACCAAGGACAGGCGGTCACCAAGGCGTCGGCGCCTGTGGTCTTTGCCTCCTCTATCCTTTCCAGGGCAGTCCAATGAGCGAAATCGGGGTAGGCATCTATCACACCACCGCCGGCGCCGCAGCACCAGGCATATTCTTTTGTTCTTTCCATCTCGACAAGCTCGACGCCAGGTATGCTGTTCAACACATTCCTCGGCTCGGAGAAGGTCCCCTTGGTGCCAAACCGGATCGGTCTCTCGGGCTCCGTAATCGTCAGCTGCCCCAGAACCTTTGTCTCCACACCTTCCCAGGCTACAAAGGGATCCGCCAACCTGCACAGATGGCAGGGGTCATGATAGGTCACTCTCATGGGGAGTTTCTTTGTTAGCTTGAGATCTCCCTGCTTGATTAGTCTGTCCAGGTACTCCGTCATGTGCAGCACCTCGACGTCCATCTCCAGGCCTGTCTTGGGATAAATCACTTTGAAGGCCTGGTAGCACTCAGCGCAGGGCGTCACGACGGTCTTTACTCCGGCTTTTTTGAAAAGTTCCTTGTTGTGTTCAGCATATTTTACAAGTTCGCCCAAATATCCCATCTCATAGGCACGGACTCCGCAACATGCTTCCTCCATCCCCATGATACCGACATCAACACCGGCCGCCTTGAGAAGGCTCACTCCTGCCCTGGCCTCCGCTGCCATCTCCTCATCAAAGGAGAGCCGGCAGCCCGCGTGATAGACAACCTCGGCCGTCTCCTTGGTGAGGTCCTTCACATCGAGGCCCTCAGCCCAGTTCCCCCGTTCGGCCTTGGGCCTCTGCAGCATGTTATCCTCTTGTCTGAGGCCCTCAATTGCCGGTAGATGCTCGGGAAGTCCCTCGCCTTCTTCCACCAGCCTGATTCTCAAGGCCTGCATGATGTCCAAGGGCTCAAGCATTCCCGACATGATTGTCTTGCACGAAACATCGCAAGCTCCGCACATCTGGCATTTGTAGACAATCTCAGCAAACGAATCCGTGATGCTTAGCTGATCCTTGGCCAGCCCAAAGGCCATGATTACCCGGCCGCCCGCGCAGTAGGCGTGGAAGTTGTACTTTCCAATACTGGGACATACCGGGGCAAACCTCCAATTCCGCACCTGCGGCTGCGGAACCCACTTGCAAAAGGAGCACCTGGCGCATCTTTCCAGTTGAAGGCCGTAGTCTTCAACCGGCATTAACTTTGAAGTCATAGCCGTCATGGCCTCATCTCCTAAAAGCAGAGTTTCCCTGGGTTGAGTATGTTGTTGGGGTCAAATATGTCCTTAACCTTCCTCAGGAGGGCCGTGCTCTCGGGATCTCTCCCGAATGCCAGATCCGCCCATGGACCGTAGGGCCGGTAAAAGAATCCGCCCATGTCAGCCAGCGCGCCGCTTCCCTCGGTAACAAGTTCTCTCACCTTGCCGAGTTCATCGCTGTCGCTGGGGTCATAACTCAGAATGAATTCGCAATGGCAGCTACAGCCCTGCACCGTCGGCTGGATGTAAACTCCAATATCTGTGGAAGGATATTTGCGGGACTCGGCCTGGGCATTCATGGCGTTCACGAATTCCGGTGTCCTGTCCAGGGTTGTGAGGAAGAAGATGTCCTCGCTCCCCCCCTTTGCCTTCAGCTTCCAGTATGTACCTTCTTGAGATTCTTCAAGCCTGTTCAAGAACCCAAGAGCACTTATCCCGGCAACGGAGTCGTGGAGCTTGCTCTCATGCTGTTTGGCAAACTCCCTGATATCCTCTTCTTGATACGCAACCCTTTCCTCCGGGCGATATTCGAAACCGGCTATGTTGACGAAGACCACCCAGGGCGGAAGCTCACTGCTTAGAGCCTTAATATCCTGGGCGTTATCGCCCATCATGTTTGCCAGTGCGACGTTGTTGAGCAGGAACAACTCTTCGCCAAATCTTATCCTTAGAAGCTCGTACATGAACCCGATAAGATCTTCCAATTTTTCAGACGTGACAAAATAGGGTTGCTGAACCGTGGGACTCAGACCGCAGGCGCAGGTTGCCCAAGTGGTAATCCCCATGGTGCCTTGGGCACCTTGAATAATCCTGCCAAAATCCATTTGCCCCGGGCCCATCATCGAGGAGAAACTCACGCCCGCGGCTTTAAGCTCTTCGATCGTGCCGGGCCCCGAGGCTGATCCGGTCCTCATTACATCGCCCGTTCCAAAAACGACCTCCATGGTTAAGAGGGGATCAAGAGTGTCCCAATGATGGCGCGGCATCAGAAGCGGGTCTTTTTCGAGATAGCTTGCCAGCACGGACTTCGTGTGACGCGGCATAAGAGGTATCAAGGGCTTAAGGCCGGATTTTTTCAGCTCAGTGCGAAGTTGACCGAATGTTACACCGGGCTCGAGGTGGACTAACTTGTTGCGGCGATCAACCTCCGAAACCTTATTCATCCCGCTCAGGTCAACGACTACGCCACCGGGACTTGGTATGGTGTCCCCGTGGAATCTTGGGCCATCAGGTGAACTCACGGCCGTAACCGGCGTAAGTTCCCGGTTTGCCAATCTTACAATCTCCTGAACCTCCCCGGTGTTTCTGGGCCTTAAGACGCAACGAGGTGTTATGGGGAGAGCAAAACTCATGTCCCTGGAATAGCTTTCCAGGGTCTTCGGATCATGTGAGGCATTTTCTTCACCGATTATCGTCGTCAATTCGGCTTCTGGAGTCATGACCTGCCTCCTTCTACTGTAGGAATTCCCTTTGGCTCTGCTTGTCCGTTGCGGGACGCAAGGAAGCAGATGGGCAAGATTCTAGGTCGCGAGGATTATACTCGTTAGGCTCGCTAATCGCCAGTATAGGATACAAGAGTTAGAAAGAATATCTGCTCGACATAGTGATACAGTGCCCAGCGAGCTGGACCAATTGCGTGAGGAAGCTAAAGAAAAATATGAAGCAATG
>Ga0187827_10008187_pt1 | contig 11406 bp, 12 predicted proteins | sample ETNtaG_39_FD_167969 | JGI IMG/M metagenome (GOLD analysis project Ga0187827, IMG submission 167969) | Marine microbial and viral communities from oxygen minimum zone, Eastern Pacific Ocean - ETNP2014_SV_150_PacBio MetaG (Illumina Assembly) | ecosystem: Environmental > Aquatic > Marine > Hypoxic... | reverse complement strand
ATGGTAGTTGCTTCTCAAGCTCGGTAGTGGCGTGGAATCCTTGGGGCGAGCTAACCAGTCGATAATAGCCTTGGTCGCTAGGTAGCTGAACATGGCGGCTACATCAAGGTTAGATAAGCGCTCCATTGACACACTCATCGAGGCGGTGTCAGATATCCGGTCCCACCTCAGCTATACCCAGAACCTTCTACGTATGGGCAATTTCGGGTCTTGGACATTCATCCACAATGTGGAATAGTTACCATCGGGAGATGGCCTGATCAGGTCCCTGGTTTGGTCGACCTGTTTCTAGCTTGTACTTCTGGCTTGTAAGCAACGTGGCGAAATGATGAGGGTCGCAATGGTAGTACGTGACGAAAATTGGGAAACCTCCTCCGGAATCCCCCTCCGATCTGTCTACACGGATGCTGATGTTCCTAAGTCATCACGTCATGGTTTGCTGGGCAGACCCGGCGAAGCACCCTTTGTCCGGGGTGCGTACCCAGAGATGTACCGGTCCAAGTTGTGGAGAATTTTCCAATTGAGCGGATTTGGTGATCCAAATGACATGAACCAAAGGCTCAAGTTTCTACTTGATACCGGCGAAACGGGCATCATCGTAAAACACGATCGGATGACTGACGATCACCTTTATGACGTTGATCATCCTGAAGTTGTGGAACGACGAGAGGATGTTGGCCTTACCGGAACCGTGACAGTCGGACTCCGAGATTACGAAAAAATCCTGGAGGACATCCCGGTTGAGTCTGTTTACTGTAAGCCCGGCGGTGGCGTCGCCCAATCGGCGCCCTACACGCAATCCTGTTACTGGTCGGTTGTGGAAAAGCGCGGTATCCCTCTAAAAGCGATCTCAGGAACGGGCCAGAGTGACTTTTTCCTCACCTATCTCGGCTGCCCGATGAGGGAACAAATCCCCCCTGAGGCAGCACTCCGCTTCAACCTAGACCTGATCGATTGGTGTACCGAGCGGATGCCAAGATGGGTCCCAGTATCAATCGCCGGTTACAACGGCGCTGATTCTGGCCTTAATGCCTACCAGGAACTTGGTTCAGTCTTTGCGAACGCCATCGAGTACATCGATGGAGCCTTGGCCCGTGGAAACCATCCGGTCGAGGATTTTATTCATGGAATCGGCGGAGTGAGTTTCCGTACCTCCATGGACATCTTTGAAGACATAGCCAAACTGCGAGCCGCCCGCAAGATCTGGAGCGACCTGCTCCAGAAGAGGTACGGGATTAGCGACGAAAAGAAGCTACGCCTCCGAATCCATGTGGTGACCGCAGGTAGTTGCATGACCTATCAGGAGCCACTCAACAATATTGTGCGCGGAACTGTGATGGCACTCGCGGCCGTGCTCGGCGGAACGCAGTCTCTGGGTGTCTCCGGATACGACGAGGCTCTCTCTATTCCCAGTGATCATGCTCATCTCATGTCGATCCGTATCCAGCAGATTCTCCAAGAGGAGACAAACCTTGCAGCAGTTGCAGATCCCTTCGGAGGCTCCTACTTAATCGAGAATCTAACCAACGAACTCGAACGGAGATCACTGGAGTTCCTTGAAGTAATAGAGGACAGGGGAGGGTTCATCGCTTCGATTGCTGATGGGTGGCTGATGCGCCAGGCCGAGGAGGGAAATTCACGGTTGGTCGGAGACATCGAGGCAGGAAGACGACGCGTGGTTGGCGTGAACGCTCACCCCATCGACGACTCTATTCTTGAGGTCGAAGCTTTCGAAGGCCGATCTGGCCAGCAATCCTGGGAAAACGCAATGGAACGTCTGGCTGAACTCCGTCGTACTCGCAGCGAGACCGGCACCAAACGGAGTCTTGACAACCTCTGTCGAACACTCGATTCCGACGACAATCTCATCCCAGCAGTCATGAACGCAGTCCAAGCCGATGCAAGCATCGGTGAGATCGGCCACAGTTTCAGAAAAGTTCTTGGGAACTGGACGCCTCCGGCCAGTTTTTGAGTCGGGTTAGGAATCCTCGTTATGCCACGTGTACTTATCGCCAAAACAAGCCTTGACGGGCACTGGCGCGGTGTCAACGTTGTGGCGCGAGCCCTCCGCGATGCAGGGTTCGAAGTGATACTCGGAGGCGAGATGCGCGCTTCAGGCATCGCGGTAACGGCCGAAGAGGAGGATATCGATCTCATAGGATTGAACGTGGGCGGACGGATTGAAGTTGCCGAGCGGATCATCGCAACACTTTCCGATGCGGGCCTAGGGGACATACCCGTATTCGCTGGTGGGACTCTGCCTTCTTTGGGTATCGAGCGCCTCGCACAACTGGGCGTCCAGTGCTTTCCGCCCGGGAGTTCCCTTAATGAAATCGTCAGCGCAGCAGTCGAACTTACTAAGGCCGACCGACTGAATAAGACATGAACCCCGCGCGTGGCATTACTCCAATGCCAGATGGTTTGGTCCCTTCAACAATCAGCGACACCCTGCACAGAAACGCCCTTCGTCATCCTGATCGAGCCGCGGTGATCCAACGCGGCATCTCAGGAAGCCGCCATGAACTCTCATACCGGCAGTTGAATGCCCGGGCGAATCACTTCGCAAGCGGGCTTCAAGAACTTGGTGTGGGCAGGGGCAATATCGTTATGGTGAGCAGCGGGAACAGGGTCCAGTGTCTCGTCGCCTACTACGGGACACTGAGATGTGGTGCAACGTTTGCCGCGGTAGCCCCCTCCTTAACATCGCGAGAAGCAGAAGTACTCGCTTCGGTGACCAACCCTCAGGTCGTGCTGGCAGAGGACTGGAGTGATGAAGGCGTCAAAGCACTCGGATCAACCGCAGATATCCGTCTCGCCTTCACTAATGACACGACTGCATCAATTGGCGGTATCCAGACAATGGAGGAGATCTCATCTATCGAACCCGCGTCCGGACCACAGGTTGCCATCAACGAGACGGACCCTGCACTGATCGTCTTCACCAGCGGCACCGAGGAGTTGCCCAAAGCAGTTGTGATTCCCCATCGCAACTTCATGATCGCTACCACGCCGTCTTGGATCATTGATCGGTACGTGCTTGCCTCCGACATCTTCCTGCTCCTCGCTCCGATATACACAATGGCCGGCATTGGAACAGTCACAAATCTGATCAATGTCGGCGCTACCGCGATCCTGCTCCCAAAACTCCAAACAGAATTGGTACTCGAAGTAATTGAGTCTGAGGGGGTAACCAACACCTCGCAGACCCCGACCTTCTTTCGTCGACTAGTCAGAGCTCCGACCTTCAAACAAGCTGACTTCTCGTCCCTACGCCAGTGTCATATCTACGGAGGATCGATTCCCTCCGAGGCCGTCCAACAGATATCTGCGAAAAACCCAGCACTCGAATGGGCCGTCTACTGGGGTCAAAGTGAACTCACCCAACTAGGAATATCCGGAACCTTTCGTTCCCTTGAACAGATCCCAGATCAGGACGTTCGCTGGATTGGGACACCGATGCAGGCTGTAGAGATTCGCGTCGTAGACGAGGACGGACGGGACTCGGAAATCGGAGAACTCCTCTGTCGCTCCCCGGCGATCATGGCTGGCTATCACCGACAACCAGACCTCACCGCCGAAGTGGTCGTAAACGGTTGGCTCCACACAGGAGACATCGTGAGAGTTGATGAGGACTTGAACGTCTTCTTCCTGGATCGCAGAAAAGACATCATTAAAACCGGGGGAATGAACGTCTCCTCGGCCGAAGTCGAAGACGTCCTTAGGCATCACCCTATGGTGAACGACGCGGCAGTAGTAGGTTGTCCCGACCCGGAGTGGAGTGAAATCGTCTGTGCCTTTGTGGAGATGGTAGACGGAACGACCTGGGAAGAGGAGTCAATTCGCAACTACTGCAGCGACCAACTCGCCCCTTACAAGCGACCAAAAATCTACGAAACAGTGGATTCACTCCCCACCGATGACCAGGGAAAGGTACGTAAGAGAGAACTCCGTGCACGTCTCTTGGATTAGCCACAAACCTAGGGCATTACGCCGGTTTTCTGCCACCGAACCAGCCCCGCAGCAGGCCACGGAGAGAGCTGTTTCTCCCTCCCGGAGTCGAAGCTACGTTGAGGGCGATCTTGACGAACTTGCCTGTGTGGGTTCGACCGTTTGCAGTGAACTCCGTCTCGCCGTCGGGGATGTCGGACTGCCGGCTCCGGTTGAACCGGATGGTCGGTTTGCCAGAGCTGTGGCTGACGCGTAGCACGATGTCGCCAATCTCATAGGCGGCACTGATGAAACTTCCCTTGGTGGCCACGAGTGCCGCGGTGGTGGTCGGTGCCGTCGTCGTGGTCGGAAGTGTCACGGTTGTGGTTGGAGTTGTGCTCGACGTCCCGGTTGTGCTCGGCGCTACAGATAACTTGGACGGCAACGCCGTGTCGGCCGTCGCCCCTCCGCACGCAGCCAGAAGACCTCCAGCAACGATGATCGCCACGAACCTCTTCATCACAACAGGTTTCCACAGTGGGATGATCACGCTCCCCGGTCATCTGTAGGCCGCGTACAGGCCGCGAGACATCGTGAAGCATGGCGAACCAGCGCGAACTAGTGATCAACTAGAAGGGCAGGCTAGAGGCAGTTTCCGTGTGTTTGCGCAGGTCAGCGGAACAGGTCGACATATCTTACCAAGGTGAGGGTCGCGGGTTCGAATCTCATCGTCCGCTCCAGACAACCCACGGGTTAGACCAGCATTCTGGCTGCAGGGCTTGTCCGTCTCTCTGCCCCTATAGGAGAAGCCGAGATCAGGCAGATGGTCTCAGCAGTTGACAGTGCACCGGCCGGCTTGGATTAGGTCTTACCTCTCTCAGACGGACCCCCCTCTTTCTCTCAGGCAAGCATGGGTTGCGGTGGCCAGGCCCCTAGCCTCTCTGTGATGTCTTCGACAGCTCGCCTGAGCCGTGTGGCCCTAGGGGTGACCCTGTTTCTCGTAGGGGTCGGTGGGTTTACACGCGGCAGTGGTAGCGGCTATGGCTGCGCCGACCGTTGGCCTCTCTGCGAGGATGGGCTGCTCGGTGGTCTGCTACCTAGGGCTGAGTACCACATGGTCATCGAATGGACCCACCGGTGGATAGCTGCAATCGTTGGATTCCTAGTGCTTGGGACGGCGGTGAGTGTCTGGCGAAAATACAGACAACGTGCCTCTCTGGTGCGCATTGCAATTGCCGCCGTGGTGGTTGTCGGTGCACAGGCCTGGATAGGACGTATGGTCGTAAAGGCCGACCTCGATGCTGACTTGGTCGTGTTGCATCTGGCCATTTCTATGGTCGTGGTGGGCCTACTCACCCTTGTGGTAGTGGCAACCTCACCCGACAGGGAGCCGGCCAAGGGCGATACTTCGTGGACCACTCACTTGGCAGTCGCCGCAGGTGGCTCATATGCACTCCTCCTCCTGGGCGCATACGTGCACAACATGTTCTTCTCTGGTTGGCCGCTTGTCGGCAATGAGTTGGTTCCTGATCTGTCCAACAGTTACACGGCGGTCCACTTCGCCCATCGAGTGGTCGCAGGTCTGGGGCTCATCTACCTCATTTACCTCACCAGAGATGCAGGTCGAAACAATCGACCGGTGATCCAGCAGCGTCTTCTGCATGCCGCTACCGGCCTCTACGCGGTGAATGTGGTGCTCGGGGCCGTACACGTGTTCACAGAGGTCAACTGGAGTGGTGTGGTCGCTACCCACCTGCTGGTTGCAGGACTGGTGTGGGCCAGCCTGCTTGCCGCCGCCGCCCTCTCACGCCCGACACCGACCCAGACCAGTTGACCGCCTTGTCAATCGGTCCACTGGTCACTGCTGGCCAACTTGAGGAAATGGCTGACAACCTCGTCCTGTGCGACGTGCGCTGGTATCTGGACGGCAGCTCAGGCTACGAGGCTTACCTTCGGGGCCACATTCCTGGAGCTGTGTTCGTAGACCTTGACAGTGACCTCGCCGGCGCCCCATCCACCACAGACGGCAGGCATCCGTTCCCATCTGCCGAGGTGTTCGCAACATCTCTTGGTGTACTCGGCATCGGGTCCGACAACACTGTTGTCGCCTATGACGACTCCGGTGGGCTCAGCGCCAGCCGCATGGTCTGGATGCTCCGAATGCTCGGCCAACCTGCAGCTCTTCTTGATGGAGGGCTCGCGGCGTGGTCCGGGCCTCTCCAGACCGAAGTCGCTCTATTGGCTCCCGTGGACTGCCTGGTGAGACCCTGGCCGGGAATATCGTTAGTTGAAGCAGATGACCTGGGTGGGGCGGGCCTGGTGCTCGACGCTCGCTCCGGTGAGCGCTACAGGGGTGACATTGAGCCGATGGATAAGCGGGCCGGTCACGTGCCTGGTGCCGTTAACGCACCGTTTGAGCAGAACATGGTCGACGGTCGTTTTAAGTCCACCGACGACCTAATGGCCCACTATGAATCCCTTGGGGTCAGCGATGCGGCCGACGTCGTCCTCTACTGCGGTTCAGGCGTCAGCGCCTGTCACGACCTGTTGGCGATGGAGTACTCGGGGCTCGGTCGAGGCCGCCTATACGTGGGATCTTGGTCGCAGTGGAGCGCCAGCGACCGCCCGGCGGCCACCGGTCCAGAGCCAGGTTGAGCAGATAGGCGACAGCCCTGATTAGACGTAGGTACTTCCCTTGGGGCCGCCTTCGTCCTTTCTGATTTTCACATTTACCAGAGCCGGCCTGCCCGAGGCAAAGGATCTCTCCAAGGCCGGTCGGATCTCCTCGGGCTTCTCGCAGTACTCGCCGTGGCCACCCAGAGCCTCGACCACCTTGTCGTAGCGGGTCTCGCCCAGGTCCACGGCCACCTTTCGGTCAGCACCGTAGAGGCCAACCTGGGGTCGCAGCATCTGACCCCAGGCAGAGTCGTTGCCCATGATGCCGACGATCGGCAAGTCGAACCGGACGGCTGTGTCGTATTCGAAGCCGTTCAATCCAAAGGCGCCATCACCGTAGATAATCAGTACCTTCCGGTCCGGGAAGCTGTGTTGTGCCGCCAGAGCGAAGGGCATCCCGACACCTAGCGTCCCCAGGGGCCCAGGGTCCATCCAGGCGTTCTCTCGCAGTACCGGGATGACCTTGGAGGACTGGGCCACAATGTCGCCACCATCACCGATGAGAATGGTGTCCTCGTCGATGAAGTCGCGGATCTCTGCGGCGAACCGCAGCGGGTCGACTGGGCTTTCGTCTGAGGTGACCTGCTCCTCGAGGGTGGAAGCCAGTTCCTCCTCGAGCCCACGCAGTTCGTTACTCCAGGTGCCAAAGTCCAATCTGTTGCCGGCGCGGTCAACAAGGGCCAGCATCTGGTCGAAGGAGGCACCCAAATTTCCAACCACTGCTATATCGGCTGACCTGTTCTGGCCGATGAGCCCTGGCTCCATGTCCAGTTGGATGATCGTTGCGTCAGCAGGCACGGAGGCGCCGAATCGCAAGCGGAAGTCGAGTGGTGCTCCGGCCAACACGAACACGTCACAGCGCTGCATGGCCTCGCGCCGGGTCCGGTTGAAGAACTGAGGATTGTCGGCACGCAGCATCCCACGGCCCATTCCGTTCAGGTATGTGGGCATACGGGTGGCCTCAGCGAAGCGGGTGAGAGCAGGGCCACCCCGGGACCACTTGACCCCAGTGCCACCGAGCAGGATTGGTCGTTCGGCACCGGCCAGAACCTCGATTGCAGCTGCCACGTCTGCGGGGTCGGGAAAGACCATCGGCGGAGTGGTGCGGATGGTGGGGAATGGCGTCTCATCAAGCGAAGCCGGTCCCATCAGGACATCCATGGGAATCTCCAAGAATGCCGGACCTGGCATGCCCGACACGGCTGCACGTACCGCCATCTCCACGTATTCGGGAATGCGGTCAGTCTGATAGCAGGCATCAGCCCATTTACTGATGGGTCTGATCATGGACACGTGGTCCATCTCCTGAAGCGATCCGCGGTGCAAGTTGGCGAACGGACCTTGGCCGCCGATCACAAGTAGAGGGCTGTTGGCACGCCAAGCATTAGCTATTCCGGTAACTCCGTCGGTGACCCCGGGCCCGGCGGTTAGGACGGCACATCCAATCCGCCCAGGGTTCAATCGGCTGTAGGCATCAGCAGCATGCACAGCTGCCTGCTCGTGGCGAACGTCGATGACCGGGATCCCCTCGTCAAGGGCACCGTCGTAGATGGGCATCACGTGACCACCCGAAAGGGTGAAGATGGCGCCTACACCGGCCTCCCGAAGGGCCCTAGCTGCCAGTTTCCCTCCGTGGCTCACGGCGTCGCCGCCAACCCGAGTAGGTATTCCCATTCCTGGGTGCTCAACTCACCGGACATTCGCCGGAGCACCCGCCCGTCAGGGCCGATGACCACGAAGTAGGGGAACCCGGTTAGGCCGTAGCCGGCACCGATAGCATTCGTAGGGGAGTCCCTAAGTAGCAGCTCGGGCCAGCCAACTTCTTTGAACCAGGCAGAGGGCGGGTAGTTGGGGGCGCCTGAGTCCACCGATGTTGAGACCGCCACTATCTCGACACCTTCGGGTGGGTCCTTGAGATTCAGCCACTCAGTCAAGCGGGGCAACTCGGCCTGGCAGTGCGGGCACCAGTGGGCGAAGAACCCGATTACGAGTGCACGGCCGCCACCTGGAACAACATCAACCTGGGTGTCATCGAAGGTCATGGCTCTAATCGTTGGAGCCACAATCCCTACAGCAGGATCGGCACCTGAGGGTGGCATCGGTGGCAGTACTCCACCGGTGGTCTCGGCAAAACCGATCTCTGTGATCTGGCGGTCTGCGGGTTCATCTCTCGTTGCCATGGATGCAATGAGTGCACCAGCCACTGCGGCAGCCAGAGCCAGTCCGACGAACAGGCCGGTTCGCGATCCCCTGTCAGATCCCGCCGTAGGGGCATTCATCTTGTTGTCTCCCGATGCTTGGTTGCCATCTGTCGTTTGTCGGCGACCATGAGCGCTGTGACTGCGGTGAAGCCGGCCATGGCCATCAGCGGAATCGAGATGAACCCGAACCTATGAACCCACCTGAAGGCACATGACGCACCTGGTTCACACACTGCTCCCTGATCGGGGAACAGTTGCAACTGGTAATGGTAAATGGAAACGGCGGCTCCACTGATCGAGAGAGGCAGTGCGAAACGGGCGACATCGCCCCCGGGTCGGGCTATGGCCACCAGCAAGATGATGGCCAGTGGGTACATGGCTATGCGCTGGTACCAGCACAACTCACAGGGCCTGAAGCCGGCTACCTCCGAGAAGTAGAGGCTTCCAGCCACCGAGGTAGCTGCCACCGCTGTGGCCAGTCGTAGGGGCGAGCCCCCCATAGAGGCGAGCACTGACCTCCCTGAAGTCGTTGCGAGAGAGATCCCAGTGGCAACAGAAATCGCTGCTGCCACCAGTGCCAACAGCGAGAAGAAGGTAGTTACCTGGTCGACACTCATCGTGGGATCAGCCTATTAGGGGCCCGGGTAGGTCAGCGGTGCTGAGGAAGCCCAGAGGTCATGGCGCCCATGGTGGCGAACGCTTTTCTAGAAAGGCGGCCATGCCAGCAGCGGCCTCGTCGCTGGCGAAGAGTTCAGCCGAGAGCCGGGCGGTCCATTCAAAGGCCTCGTCGGCGGTCATCTGAGGTACCTGGCTATTCAACTGCTTGGTTGCGGCGAGGGCCTGTGGTCCACCCATTAACAGGTCCGAGGTCACCTCTTCAACAACAGCGTCGAGCTCATCGAGGGGGACGGCCTTGTTGATGAGACCCAGTTCGGCCGCCCTGGCGGCTGGGAAGCGGTTACCCCTTAGGAACACCTCGTTTGCATCTGCTGGTCTCATTTTCGGTAGACAGATCACCGAGATCATGGCTGGAGCCACTCCGACTCGTACCTCGGTGAAGCCAAACTTCGCTTCTTCGATGGCTATGGAGATATCCATTGCCGCAGCCAGGCCCATTCCGCCGGCGACGCAGTGGCCGGCAATACGACCGACGTAAGGCTTAGGCGAATTTCTGAAGCGACCGAACAGTTCGAGAGGGCTCACCACGTGTGCTGATGCACTTTCAGATGAGCGTTCTGAGAGGTCAGCACCGGCGCAGAACACTCTCCCCTTGTTGGTTAGGACTACGACCCGCACCTCAGGATCGGCATCGGCAGAATCAAGGGCCTCAACCAGCTCTAGTGTGAGCCTGGCGCTAAGGGCATTGCGGTTGTCGACATCGGCGAGGGTCACGGTCATGATGCCGCTGACGAGATTGGTTTCGACGAGTGGCATCAGATGCTCCCTTGCCCGGGTCCATCGGTTGGTGGTCCGGCGAATACCTGGGCCATGGTTAGCCATTCGTGTGTGGTGTCGCCAACCAGAACGAGTCCGGTGTCGCCAACATGGCGTCGCTGTGTGACCACCAGACAGAAGTCGAGGGCATTGCCTGTCACCGTGTCGGTGGCGTCGCCAGGGCCCCATGTCCACTCCGCTCCTGAGGGCGCGCTCAGGACCACATCGACCTCGGACTCCGGAGGGTCCAATTTCCGGTTGATATAGGTCCAGGCTCTCGTGATTACACCCAACTGGGCGATGTGGCGTAGTCGGTCAGTTGCCGGCCTCTCGGCCCCCAGGGCATCGACTATGTCCTGGCCGTGGGCCCAGACCTCCATGAGGCGGGCGGTCAGGAATGATCGAGCACCCATCGAGGGCCCATACCAGATCACCCTGGTGTCATCGGTAAGGGTGGTTGCTGCTTCATTCTGGCGGCTGCGGCCTCCTCTCCATTCGGCAAGTAACTCCTTGACTCCCATAGACCGGTAGCGGCCAAGCGTGAACTCATCTACCGCCAAGATTCCACCGGCTGCTGCACCCATGAGGTCATCGACCATGTTTCGGAAGCGGTCGGGGTCGGTGATAGCAGTCGCAGCGGCGTGGTCAAAGTAGGTGAGGTGAGCAATCTGGTCAGTGATGTCCCAGCGGGGACTGGGTGTGTCAGTTCCCCAGGCAGCGGTGCCAATTGACGCTACAACGCTGTCAAGAGACTCCTGTTCGAGCACAAGATCGGTAGCGATTTCGTGGACTCTCACGTACCCACTCCGTTCCGGTCGTCGTAGGACCCATGGTGGTCGTCATTGCTGGTCGTGAGGCCACGCATGATAATTCGGAGTACTGCGTCGGCGGCCTCTTTGGGTGACGATCGCAGCGTGGCAAACACCTGGGCTAGGGCGAAGTCACGACCGAGGCTGGCCATGACCCGCGCCACGGCCGCTGTGTCCACATCAGGGATGTCTCCGCGTTCTACCGCCATGTCGAGCAGGCAGCGCGTCACTGCAACCAGATAGTCAGAGTGGTCGTCGCTCAGCCGCTGAGCGGTTGGCACAGCCTCCATGTCGCGTGCAAACGATGTGGTTGTGCCTGCCACCGCAACGTTGGCAGCTTCGAGATAGGTGTGGATGGC
>Ga0187827_10008185_pt1 | contig 11411 bp, 14 predicted proteins | sample ETNtaG_39_FD_167969 | JGI IMG/M metagenome (GOLD analysis project Ga0187827, IMG submission 167969) | Marine microbial and viral communities from oxygen minimum zone, Eastern Pacific Ocean - ETNP2014_SV_150_PacBio MetaG (Illumina Assembly) | ecosystem: Environmental > Aquatic > Marine > Hypoxic... | reverse complement strand
TAGCTGGTTTTGCGGGATCAACTGCTGATGCACTAACTTTATTTGAAAGATTAGAAGCAAAATTAGAAAAACACGCCGGAAATTTAACCAGGGCAGCTGTTGAATTAGCGAAAGATTGGAGAACCGATAAATACCTTAGAAGACTTGAGGCGTTAATGGCAATAGCAGATAAAGAAAAAAGTTTCATTATTTCTGGTACCGGAGATGTTTTGGAACCCGAAGATGGAATTATTGGAATAGGATCTGGTGGTAATTTTGCCCTTGCTGCTGCAAAAGTTTTAATGGAATCCAAACTCACAGCGGAAGAAATAGCAAAAAAAGCAATATCTGTAGCTGCAGAAATTTGTGTATATACAAATAATAATATTACGGTTGAAAAAATTTAATGGAAAAATCCAATATTACGAGTTTCAAGCCTAAGGAAATTAAAGAGAACGTAGAGCAAAGTTCTACTGTAACCTCTTTATCTCCACGAGAAATTGTATCTGAATTAGATAGATATGTAATCGGACAGAAGCAAGCAAAGAGAGCTGTTGCAATTGCTTTAAGGAACAGATGGAGACGTCAAGCATTAACAAATGAAATGAAAGATGAAGTATTGCCAAAAAATATTTTAATGATTGGGCCAACGGGGGTTGGTAAAACCGAAATTTCTAGAAGATTATCAAAACTAGCTGAGGCTCCTTTTATTAAAGTAGAAGCTACAAGATTTACTGAAGTTGGCTATGTAGGAAGAGACGTAGAACAAATCATAAGAGATCTTCTTGAAATCGCAATAGCAATGGAAAAAGTAAAAAAGAGAAAAGAAGTTTTTACAAAAGCACAGCAAGCTGCGGAGGAAAGAGTTCTAGAGTCAATGATTGGAAATAAAGCCAGTATTGCAACCCGAGAAAGTTTTAGAAAAAGATTAAGAAATGGAGATCTGGATAAAAATGAAATAGAAATTGATGTACATGACGGTCCTTCAATGCCAAGTTTTGAAATACCGGGGATGCCAGGAGCAAATATCGGTATGGTAAATATTGGAGAAATGTTTGGAAAAACAATGGGGAAAAAACCTAAAAAGAAAAAAATGACCGTAAAAGAATCTCACGAAATTTTAATTGCGGAAGAATCTGATAAATTAATTGAACAAGATAAAATTGTTAAATCAGCAAAAATTTCTACCGAAAACAATGGAATAGTTTTTTTAGATGAAATTGACAAAGTATCTGCTCGAAGCGATAGAATTGGAGGAGATGTATCGAGAGAAGGTGTCCAAAGAGATTTATTACCTTTGATCGAGGGAACAACTGTCAGCACAAAATATGGAACAATTAAAACTGATCACATTTTATTTATTGCTTCAGGGGCATTTCAGTTAGCAAAACCCTCGGATCTTTTACCTGAACTTCAGGGCAGACTTCCAATAAGGGTAGAGTTAAATGCTTTAACAAGTGGGGATTTTAAAAAAATTTTAAGAGAGCCCGATAATAGTTTAATTAAACAATATAAAGCTTTGTTAAAAACTGAAAAAATTAATCTGGAATTTACTGACGATGGAATTGAGACAATCGCAGAACTGGCTACAGAAGTTAATTCCAGTGTAGAAAATATAGGAGCAAGGAGACTGCACACCATTATAGAAAAAGTCCTGGATGAAATAAGTTTTACTGCCACAGATAGAGGTGGTGAAAAAATTATTATCGATAAAAAATATGTTCAGAAAAACTTGGGTGAATTAGTTAAAGACACTGACTTGTCGAAATTTATTCTATAGTTTCTTTAGAAATATATAAAATGCACCTTCGCCACCATCTTTTATTTCTGCTTTTGATATACTTTTAATTTTACTTTTAATTTTTAAGTTAGTATTTATGTAATCGGGTACAGAATTTTTTAATATACTTAAATCTTTAGAAACATATGGATTATTAGTAGTTTTAGACCTTAAACCTTTACCTGTTATAACTATAATCTTCTCAACACCTTCTATAAAGTATTTATCAATAAGTATTTCGATTTTTTTATTAGCCTCATCTAGGGACAAGCCATGCAAATCAACTTTTCTGATTTTTTGTACAGATGTTTTTTTTTGATCTAAATAATAATCTTTATTTTCGATCGTTTCTTTGTTTGAAGTAAATTTTTTCCATGCCTTAAGATCTTCTGGTTCAATTTTTTTATTCAAATTAAGCTTGGGTTTCTACTAAATACCAGTTTGGATTACTGCTCCACATGTTCTTTGAAAATTTCCAAACATCTTTGACTGTTTTAATTATATCTGGGTTACCCTCTATAACATTATTATTTTTATCTTTTTTACAAGTTATGATCTCGCTGATAAAGTTCACCGTAAATGTATAATTGTTATCTTTTTTTTCAAAATTCTTAATTTCAGCAGACTTAACGCCAACAAATGTTAGTTCTGATTTTAAATTTTCTTTTTTTCTATAATCAATTTCATCAGAAAAATTTTGGAATATTTTTTTATTTAGAAGAGGTTTTAAAGCTTTTTTATCACCATTGGCAAAGGAAGTAATAATCATTTCGTAGGCTTTTTTTGCACCTTTAATAAACTGTTCTTTCGCCACATTATCAAGTTTACTTGAGCCTAAATTAACAACTTTTTTTTCACTACCATTTTGTGTTGTCTTTTTGCCGAAAAGATCTCCAAAATCTTTTTTCTCTTGACCGGTTCTTCGACCAAGTATTCCTCTTAACCTCAAGATAATAAATCCCGCTATTATCGCCAATAAAATAATATCAAGATACTCAAAACTACTATTCATATGTTTTTTGTAACATTTTATTTTATTTAGTATAATGGTTTATATCAATCTGCAAAATATATATTCTAATAAAAATGAGCACACTTCTGATACTTATTATAGGCATTCCATTAATTGAGATATATTTATTTATTAAAATTGGATCGGCAATTGGCACTTCAAATACCATCGCATTTACAATAATTACTGCCCTAACAGGAATTATCTACGCAAGACATGAGGGGTTTAATACCCTGAAATCGGCTCTTCCTCAGTTGGCAAGAGACGAGATTCCAATCTATGAAATTATTACTGGAGCAACGATAGCTTTTGCTGCATTTCTTCTAATTCTTCCAGGGTTTGCAACGGATTTTTTAGGCTTTTTATTAATATTTCCTTTCACTAGAAAATTAATTATAGAAAAGTTTGCAAAAAAATCTGAAACATACAAAAAAACAAAAAAAAACATTATCGAGGGTCAATATGAAGATTTGGACAAAGATTTAGAATGAAAAAAAAATATAAAATATTGGCTGAATTTGCAAAAGATGTTTCTCATGAAACGCCCGATATTGAAACATACCTCCAAACAAAAGACGATATCTTGAAATATAATTTAACTCTGGATATTAATAGTAAGTTTCTAAAAAATAAAATGATAGAAGTAAATATTATTTCAAAATTTCAAGAGACTAATTTAGAGAAAAAAAGGTCTAATTTTGAAATTACTTATACAGCTATAGTTAGAATTGATGAAAATGTTAAAAATGAAAAAGAAATGGAACAAATTGTTTTAAGCGATGTACCAAATGAAATTTATCCAAGACTAGAGGATTTGTTTATTTCATTGGTAAATAAATCTGGTTTTCCGGAAGTCAAGATTGAAAGAAAAGTTGATTTTGAAAAGTTATATAAAGAAAAATTAAATTAATTAAAAAAAATTTTTCTTTAATTCATTTTTCAAAAACTTATCATGTATTTGTATTTCTTTAAGTGTTGGTTTGATAATTTTTTTTGAATATTTTATAAATTCGGTATTCTTTTTTTTCAAGAACTCAATATCATTTTGTATTGAAAAATCTAGAGCAGGTTCCTTTTGATCTATCAAATTAATATAAACTTTGGACAATAATTCACAGTCTATTAACGCATCATGTTTTTGTCTTTTTGAATGGTCAATTCTAAATTTTTTACATAAAGAATCCAAATTAACAGCAGATCCTGGAAATTTTTCCCGAGCCAATTCTAAAGTATCAATGACTCTGTTTTTTTTTATTGTGTCTTTGCCAATTATTGTTAATTCATTGTTTAGATGTGAAAGGTCAAAATCTGCATTATGAATAATTAATTTTTTATCATTTATAAATTCTAAAAAATCTTTGGCAATTTCTGAAAATTTTTTTTTCTTTAATAAAAATTCATCTGAATAACCATGAATTTTAAATGCATCCTCGGAGACTTTTCTTTCAGGATTCAAGAAACAATGAAAAAATCTTTTAGTTGGAATTTGATCCTTAAGCTCCAAACAGCCTATTTCAACTATTCTATGACCATCTTTTACTGAGAGGCCAGTGGTTTCTGTATCTAGTACAATTTCAAGCATTTTATAAAATTTTTTCTAAAACCTTTTTAACATTTTCTTTAATAGAATTATTCTTAAAATTATTTTTTATCACAAAATTTGATTGTTGTTTTTTAAATTCTACAGGAAGTTGAAGTTCTTTAAATTTTTTTAATATTTTTGAATTAAAATTTCGTTTTTTTTTTAATCTTTTATCAATTTCTTTTTTTTTTGCATCTACAAAAATTAAAATATCATCCTTTTTATTAATTTTATTTTCCATTAATAACGGAACATCCAAAACAATAATTTTTTTATTTCTATTTTTTTTGATAAAATTATCCATTCTAGATTGAACCTCTGGATGAACAATTTTAACAATTTTTTTGAGATTGTATTCGTCCTCCATAATGGCTTCAAAAAGTTCACTTTTTTTGATGGGAAAAGAAGTTATATAATTGGGAAGTGCTTTTTTAAGTTTGCTGTAACATTTTCTGCTTTTTCTATATAGTTTTGCAACCTCAGCGTCAGCATTAAAAACCGGATAACCAAATTGCTTTGCTGTGTAACTTTTTCCAGAACCAATATCTCCAATAACCGCAAGTCTAATCATTAATCTAATAATCTATTATCAATTTTTGGCAAAACATTATGCCAAATTCTAAACGCTAATTGAGCTTGGTAAATAAACATCATTTTACCGTTTTCAATTTGATTACCAAACTGTTTTGCCTTTGAGAGAAATTTTGTTTTTCTTGGATTGTAAATAATATCATAAAACAATTTATTTGTTCCAATTTCAGCATAGTTTAATTTTATCTGATCATCGTTTTTCAAACCTAAACTTGTTGCATTTATTATCATATTGAAATCAGGAGTCTTTCCCCAATCTATAATCTCTAAATCTGGGTATTTTTTTTTTAAATCTTCGGCTTTTTTTTTAGTCCTATTGCTTAAAATAATTTTAGCCGTTCCCAACCTTTTCAAGGCTAGAATAATTGAAGGAACCACTCCTCCGGCTCCCAAAATGAATACGTTCTTATTTTTTAAATCATAATTAATATATTTTAAACCTTTTTCAAATCCACCAATGTCGGTGTTATCTCCAACAACTTTATTATCTTTTATAAAAATCGTATTAACTGATTGAGCCTCTTTCGCAAGTGGTGTTAGTTGATCAAGAAAAGGTATGACAGATTTTTTAAAAGGGACAGTTACATTTATTCCATCTATTTTTCCCCTTTTAACTTCGCCTATAATTTTTTCAATATCGCTTTCATTAAGCTGTTTTTTATCATAAGTGGCGTCTATTTTATTTTCCTTTATCCAATGGTTATGTAGTTGGGGAGACAAAGAATGTTCAATTGGATTTCCTATGACTAAATATTTTTTCATTTTATTGTATTTAGATATTCCTTTATTTGTTTGACTGGCAAGCCCATAATAGAATCTTCATCTCCTTCTATTTTTGAAAATAAAGATCTACCCTCGGCTTCAATTTGGTAAACTCCATAAGCATATAATTCTTTATCCCCTATCTTTATTAAATATGATTTAATTTCATCTAGATTAAGCTGTTTCATTGTTAAAGTTGAAGCGTCAGTAGAGTTCCAAATCATAGATCCGTTTTTAGATATGCAAGCAGAACTAATTAATTGGTGTTTTTGGCCATTTAATTTTAGAAGTGTCCTAAAAGCTTTTTCTCTATTTGCGGGCTTTGAAACAAGTTCTCCATTTAAATCTATAACACTGTCCGCTCCTAATACGAGCTCGCCGTGTTTTTTTTCACTAATTTTATTTGCTTTTAATTCTGCTAAATTTTTTGAAATTAGTTCCGGTGTTGCGCTTGTTTCCAAAAGCGACTCTTTTATCTGGTCTTCATTTATTTTTGATGGAATGACTTCGCATTTTATTCCATTATTTTCTAATATTTTTTTTCTTATTTCGCTCTTTGATGCCAAAATTATATTTTTTATCATCGAGAGTGAACGATATCATAAATTTTTATTATTGAGGCTGCGCTTTCCTCCACAGATTTTCTTGTAACATCTATGGTTGGCCATTTATTTTTTTTAAAAATATTTTTTGACACTTCAACTTCTAGCCTAATTTTTTCTATATCTGTATACGAGCCTGATTTTTTTTCACTCAAAAAATTCATTCTATTTTTTCTTACATCTAACAGCCTTGATGGCTCTGCTATCAATCCTATTACACATAAAATTTTAGATTTTTTTGTTAATTTGGCGGGAACAGAGTTTTCATTTACTATTGGTATGTTGCAAGTTTTATATCCTCTGTTTGCCAAATAAATTGATATTGGCGTTTTACTTGTTCTGCTTATGCCCAGAAGCACGACATCTGATTTTTCTATATCGTTTATTATCTTTCCATCATCGTGGCCCATTGTAAATTGGATTGCTTCAATTCTTTTATAATAATCTTCGTCAAGCGCATGTTGTCCGCTGGGTATGTGTGAGGCCTCTTGGTGTAGCAACTTCGAAAACCTTAATATTAAATCGCCCAACACTCCAAAACAAGGTATGTTTTTCTCTTTACTTTTTGCTACTAAAAACTTAGCTAGCTGAGTATCAACAATAGTATATAAAATAATAGAATCTTTTTTTTTTTTACAAATATCCAATATTTTGATTATTTGGTTTTTTGTTCTTGTAAATGCATATTGGTGAGATATATGATCAAAATTTGTAAATTGAGCTTGTAAAGCTAAAAAAATTCTATCTAACGTCTCTCCAGTTGAATCCGATATAAGGTAAACCTCGTATATTTTGTTCATTTATAAACTGTTAATAAATTTATCAATTGTTAACTTTATTTGATATTTTTTTTTTATTTTTAATTTTATTAAAATTTATTAACAATAATTAACATATAATCATAAGTGAAAAACTAAATATAAATAATATTAATTATGAGAATATTTAAACATTTTATTAAAATCAAAGATAGTTTTGAGTTCTATTTTGTTAATAAATATTGAAAAAAATGTGCAAAATAATTAATTAAGGTTATTAACATACCATAATACTAATTATACTTATATATTATTTATATTTTATTTATGAGAAGAATAAATAACTGTTTAGAAAATAAAAAATACACAAATATTCCCATTTGGTTTATGAGGCAAGCAGGAAGATATCTAAAAGAGTTTAGAGATATTAGAAAAAACAATCCTAATTTTATTAATCTTTGTTTGAATCAAAAGCTTGTAAAAGAAATAAGCCTACAACCAGTTAAAAAATTTGATTTAGATGCAGTTATATTGTTTTCTGATATTTTGCTTATTCCTTATGGTTTGGGTCAAAAAGTTATATTTAAGAAAAATATAGGACCTGTTCTTGGAGATTTTAATTTAGATCTAATCCTCAATGTTAAAGAAAGTGATTTCATAAATCGCATTAAAACAATCTATAAAAGTTTAAATCTTTTAAAAAATAATATGGATTATAAAAATAAAAGCTTAATAGGTTTTGCTGGGGCTCCTTGGACATTGCTTCTTTATATGATTCATAAACAATCACCAAAAAAAAAATTTAATAAAAACAAAATATTAAATGATAAAAATTTATTAAATAATTTAATTGTTAAACTGGTAGACATTATATGTTTACATATCGATAAACAAATAGAGGCGGGTGCAAATATTATACAACTTTTCGATTCCTGGGCTGGGTTGTTATCAAAAAATGATCTTTATAAATATTGTTATTTGCCGACTCTAAAAATTGTTAATTATATAAAAAAAAAAAGAACACCAATTATTTGTTTTCCCAAGGGTATAAAAAAAGAAGATTACAAGGAATTCTGCTCAACTGTTAAGCCGAACGCAATTAGCATTGATTATGAAATTGATCCGGAGTGGATAAAAAACAAAGTTAATAACTTGCCCATTCAAGGGGGGTTAAATCCTAAAATTTTATTAACTAGCAAAGAAAATATAAAAAAAAACGTTGATTTTTACTTAAATGTTTTTTCTGGGTACCCTTATATATTTAATTTGGGCCACGGCATTTTGCCAGAAACCGACCCAAATATGGTAAAGTATATAATTGATATTATCAGGGAAAAAAAGCTTAATGAAAAAAGCTGTAATATTATTTAATCTAGGAGGCCCCGATAAACTGGAAAGTGTCGAACCATTTCTTTTTAATTTATTTAATGATCCTGCAATAATTAATATTCCCTCTATTTTTAGGTATCCATTAGCAAAATTTATTTCTAAAAAAAGAGCTCCGATTGCAAAAAATATATACAAAGAAATTGGAAACAAATCTCCAATCTTTGAATTGACACAAGATCAGGCAAAGAGTTTAGAAAATAATCTGTCAAAAAAAGGTGATTATAAGTGTTTCGTAGTAATGAGATGTTGGCATCCACGAGCCTCGGATGTAATTAAAAAAGTTAGAGAAAACAATCCAAAAGAAATAATACTTTTGCCTCTTTATCCTCAATATTCAGCTTCAACTTCGGGGTCTTCTATTAAAGAATGGAATGACTTATGTAAAAAAGAAAATTATTATGTTAAAACCAAAACTATTTGTTGTTATCCCACAGAAAATAATTTTATAGCTTCGCACATTTCACTTATTAAAAAAACTCTAAAAGTAATAGAAGATAATAATTTTAAGTTAATTTTTTCTGCCCATGGCTTGCCGAAGAGTAAAATAAAAAAAGGAGATCCCTACCAATGGCAAGTTGAGGAAACTGTTAAAAAAATAGTGTCTAATTTAGAGAATGAAAATTTAAATTATGTAACAAGCTATCAAAGTCGAGTAGGCCTCTTGAAATGGATTGGTCCATCCACGGATGAAGTAATTATTAAATATTCCAAAGAAAAAAAGGGCATTATTATAGTGCCCATAGCCTTTGTGTCAGAACACTCGGAAACATTAGTAGAATTAGATATAGAATATAAAAAATTAGCTAAAAAAAATGGTTGTAGTTTTTATAAAAGGGTGCCAGCGCTAGGAATAGAGGAAAACTTTATCAAGGGGCTTACAGAACTAGTTTTAAAACAAGAAACAAGAGGCAATTTTGTTTCATCATTAACGTGTCCTAATAAATATGTAAAATGTCCTTGTTTAGAATTATGAAAAAATTTACTTTAGAAAAATGAACACCGTTTTATTATTTAAATCAATTCATCTAATAGCTGTTATTTCTTGGATGGTAGGACTTTTATATTTACCAAGAATTTTTGTTTATCATGGCGAGGCTGTTGCAAAAAACAAATCTGAAGATTTGACGTCGACTTTTAAAGTCATGGAAAAAAGGCTTTTTATTTATATTATGAATCCTGCGATGATCGTATCTTGGATTTTTGGCGGCTTGCTGATCTATACTATCGGCATAGATAATTTAAGTTCTTTTTGGTTGCAGCTAAAATTACTTTTTGTGGTCGCTTTAACCATTTATCATTTTTTTTTATTTAATTGTTTAAGAAAATTTGCTAAAAACAACAACGCTTATTCGGCTAAATTTTATAGAGTGATCAATGAAATACCCACCATTTTGTTGATTTTAATCATTTTTGTAGTAGTTTATAAACCATTGTAGACTTGAAATTTTGTTAAATAGTAACTATATTCATCCAGCTACACCTCAGACACAATCAATAAAATTATGAATATCCAGGAACTTAAAAACACCAGCTCCGAAGATCTTATTGTTAAAGCAGAAAAACTCGAAATAGAGAACCCCAGCACATTAAGAAAACAGGAAATTTTATTTGCGATATTAAAAAAACTTGCCGACAATAAAGAGGAAATTACCGCAGGAGGTGTTTTAGAAGTTTTACAAGATGGCTTTGGCTTTTTACGGGCAATCGAGTCTAACTATTTACCTGGTCCAGATGATATTTATGTCAGTCCAAGCCAAATAAGAAGATTTGGCCTAAGAACCGGCGATTCTGTGGAAGGCCAAGTAAGATCTCCTAAAAATGGAGAAAGATACTTCGCATTGCTAAAAGTTGAACAAATAAATTTTGAAAGCCCCGAAAAAGGAAAAAATAAAATTGCATTTGATAATTTAACGCCTCTTTATCCAGATAAACAATTAAAGATGGAGGTTGAAAAAACAAAAATTGAAAAAAATCCAGATTTAACCCAAAGAATTATTGATCTAATTGCCCCCATTGGCAAAGGACAGAGGTCTTTAATAATTTCTCCACCAAAAGCGGGAAAAACAATAATGCTTCAAAATATTGCTCATTCAATATCTGCCAATTACCCAGAATGTTATCTTATGGTTTTACTAATTGATGAACGTCCCGAAGAAGTTACTGACATGCAAAGAACTGTAAAAGGAGAGGTGGTCAGCTCTACATTTGATGAACCAGCATCTAGACATGTTGCTGTTGCTGAAATGGTTATTGAAAAAGCCAAGAGATTAGTGGAGCATAAAAAAGATGTAATAATTCTTCTGGACTCCATTACAAGACTTGGTAGAGCGTATAATGCCGTTGTTCCCAGCTCTGGTAAAGTTTTGACAGGGGGTGTAGATGCGAATGCGCTTCAAAGGCCAAAAAGATTTTTTGGTGCTGCACGAAACGTGGAAGAAGGAGGATCGCTTACTATAATCTCTACAGCTTTAATAGATACTGGCAGTAGAATGGATGAGGTAATTTTTGAAGAATTTAAAGGAACGGGTAACAGCGAAGTAATTATGGATAGAAAAGTTCATGATAAAAGAATTTATCCTGCGGTTGACATCACAAAATCTGGCACAAGAAGAGAAGAACTTATTTTTGCAAAAGATGATCTTCAAAAGATGAATGTTTTAAGAAGAATAATCAGTTCAATGGGAACATTGGATGCTATAGAGTTTTTAATTTCCAAATTAAAAAATACAAAAAATAATGCCGAGTTCTTTGACTCGATGAACAAACCTGCTTAAAAAACAAAAATAAGATATAGCCAAATAAATATATAATAAGCCTTGTTAAGATATTATAGTTTTTAAGAGTCTGCTATTAAACTAATATCCTAAAATTCCACTTTTAAATTTAGAATATAAAATAGCTGAAAAATTGTTCATTTGTTTCATGTTCGCTTTGGCTTCTTGATCAAACTTTTCTA
>Ga0187827_10008179_pt1 | contig 11420 bp, 8 predicted proteins | sample ETNtaG_39_FD_167969 | JGI IMG/M metagenome (GOLD analysis project Ga0187827, IMG submission 167969) | Marine microbial and viral communities from oxygen minimum zone, Eastern Pacific Ocean - ETNP2014_SV_150_PacBio MetaG (Illumina Assembly) | ecosystem: Environmental > Aquatic > Marine > Hypoxic... | reverse complement strand
GCTTAAGAATGAACTTTAATATTGTCTGTAAATTAAATTTAATTAACAGGAGATAAAATGAAAAAAATAATAAGTTTTATTCTTGGAAGTATTATAGCTCTTAACTTAAGTATTTCACTTGCAAATGCGGCTGCTAACGAAGTGAGAGTTGCATTCTTCTTAGAATGGGCTACTCCAAACCAAGAAGATAAAGTTAAAAATACTTTTGATAAAGCTTTGGGTGTTCCAGTTAAATGGACGAACTTTGCAACTGGTGGGGAGATGACGGAAGCTATGTTGTCTGGTGATATCGATATATCTTATTCTCAAGGATTAACACCTTTTGTAAATGCAGTTAACGCTAAAGCAGCTATCAAGCTTGTAGATATTGCAGTTATATATGGAATGGGTGGAACAACTTGTGTTGCAGCTAAAGGTATAGATAAAGGAAATGCTTCTTCTAAATTAGATGGTCAAAAAGTTGCTGTTCCTTTGGGAACTATGGCTGACTATGTTTTCAAAGAAACAATGAGAGTTGTTGGTGCCGATATTTCTAAAATGAAAGTTGTTGATATGAACCCTGAAGATGGATCTGCAGCACTAATTAACGGTGACGTTGCTATGGCATGTTTATTCGGTGGTAAATCTATCGGGAATGCTAAAGAAGTTGGTGCATCAGTACTAACTGTTGCTGAAGCTCAAGAAGCTGGAATTGCTGGTATCGATATTACTTCAGTGACTAACAAATTCTTAAAAGAAAATCCAGGAATGGTTAGAACTTTCGTTGAAGTAACTCACGAAGCAAACACTAGATTCAATGCTGGAAAATCTGACATGAATGTTATAGCTAAAGATGCAGCTATGGATCTTGCTGGTACTAAAAAGCAAATGGGAGGATTTGAATTCCCAGATGCAGGAACAATGAAATCTAAGTATATGAATAAAGGCGGTATACTTATGAATTACCTAAGTGTTATGGGTAATATGTTTGCTACATCTGAGAACCCTGCTCTTAAAGATTACGCTGCTGTTGTAGATACTGGTTATCTACCTAACTAAGAGTTAAAATAAGATTCAAATAGGCGCCAATTTAATAAATTGGTGCCTATTTTTTTTATAAAAATTCAAATATATTATTTTTATGAGTGATTTAGTTTCTCAAAATGTAAACATGATTTTTAAATCTCCAAAAGGAGAAACTGTTCATGCGCTCAAAGATATAAGTTTTACATTAAAAAAAGGTGAACTATTAACTGTATTGGGTCCTTCAGGTTGTGGAAAAACAACTTTGTTAAATATTGCTGCTGGGTTTCTTCGTCCAACTTCTGGATCAATTAATTTAGGTGGAAAAGAAATTAATGGTCCTGGAGTTGAAAGGGGAATGGTTTTTCAACAAGGTGCTTTGTTTGAATGGTTAACAGTCGCAGAAAATGTAAATTTTGGCTTAAGAATGAAAAAAGAAGATCCTGCTACAACTGCAAAAAAAGTTGAAGAATGGCTCGAAATAGTAGGACTTCAAGGCTTTGGAAATACTCCTACATATCAATTATCCGGAGGTATGCAGCAAAGAGTGGCTCTTGCAAGATGTTTAATCAATGATCCAGATTTAATATTAATGGATGAACCTTTGGGTGCTCTTGATGCTTTAACTAGAGAAAAGATGCAGTCTTTAGTTTTAAAAATTTGGAAAGAAACTGGAAAAACAATTATTTTAATTACTCACTCTGTCGAAGAAGCACTATTATTAGGTGAAAGAGTTTATGTTATGGCCCCAAGACCTGGAAGAATACATAAAGAATACAAACTTGCTTTTGCTTCCATGGGTTTAAATCAGGATTTAAGAGTAATAAAAAATGACGAAGAATTTGTATCCAAAAGAGAAGAAATATTATCGATGATTTGGGATATGGAAGAAGAGATAATGGGTAAAGAAATATAAAATGATTACTGGAATAGTTACATTTTTAATTATTTTTGCGGTAATTGGTTCAATTATTTATGGACAAAGATTAGTAAAAACCGAAAAAAGCGACTCTGTTTTTGGAAATCCTGATCGAGCAAAAGGTGGTGTTCACTGGGTTATAGTTGGTTCAAGTTTTCTTTTATTATCTTGGCTTTATTATTCGTGGGATATAGCAAAATCTTTCTATCCAAAATCGGCAAATGAGCTTTGCCAAGTAGCAAAAGTTAATGAGTCTTTACTATCACTAAAGTATCTTTTCCCAATTGAAGAAAGACAGCACAAAAGTACTGCTCTAATTAAACGTGAAAATATAAATATACAAAAAAAAATAATTATAATTCAAAATTCAGCGGATTTAAAAAGTCAAGATAAAGAATTGTTTGTAAAATTACTTAATAAAACCCAGCGAACTATTCCATTATTAACTGATGAAAAACTATTGGAAACTGAAACTAAAAATAAAATTAAAAAACTAACTAATAAAATTACATGGTTAACTGAAAATTTTCAGAAAGTAAGTTACCCACCTGCTAAAAGTATAGAAGAAGAAAATAAAAGAATTGAAGCATTAAAAAAACAACTTGGTTGGGGTGCTACTGGTATGGAAGTTCCTCCGCTTCCTGAAAGTAAAAGAGGTTTAAAATTTCATAGCGCAGCTGAAGTATTAAATGAAATTAGTGATGAATTTTTCTCAATGAGAAATCATAACCCAGAATATTTAAAACTATTAAAAGAAATTAGAGATGAAATTAAAGAGTACAAAAATGCATTGAATGATGATCAAGAACTGGAGATGACTTATATAAAAGAAATTAAAAAACTTGGACAAAGAATTGAGTATGAAAGTGTTTTTCCTCCTAATGCACTAGATGGTATGGAAAAAGCAATAAGAGATTTTGATGTAGTTCAAAAAAAAGAGCAGGGAAATTTAATTTATATAGATGTTTTATTGTTTCCTGCTGGCACTATTGTTGCTAGTGGCCCAACTTGCGCAGAAGATGGCCCTGGAAGATGGTTACCTAAACCATCTGATACTTTTAGAATTTTCGGAGACCTTTTAAAACCAAGCGTTGGATTTAAAATGGTTCCTTTGATTTGGTATGAAATGATGGGTGTAAATAGAATAGTTGGATTTATGTTACCTGATTGGATAGCAGATATTATGCCAGGAAAATATCCAGTTCACAGTTCTGATGGAACAGTAAAACCAAATTTTAAAAGTAAAGTTTTAGATATTGTAACTGGCGAATTTAAAGCATTTAAAATTCCAGTTCCAGCTGGTCACATTTGGGATTCTTTTTTAAGAGTTTTTTTAGGCTTAACACTTGGTATTATTTTTGGTGTTCCATTAGGTATTTTTATGGGTCTAAACAGATTTGCAAAAGGATTTTTTGACCCACTAGTAGAATTATATAGACCAGTGCCTCCTTTAGCTTGGGCTCCATTAGTTATTACTGTGTTTGGAATTGATAACGTTGGAAAGGTATTTTTATTATTTATGGTCTCTTTTTCTATTATGATCATTTCCGCAAGAGCTGGTGCATCAGGAACACAATTGTCTAAAATTCATGCCGCACACTCTTTAGGAGCATCAAGATGGCAGATACTTAGAGAGGTTATTTTTCCTAATTCATTACCAGAAATATTAACGGGTGTAAGAGTTGCTGTAGGCGTGTGTTGGGGAACATTGGTTGCCGCAGAGTTTTTAGCAGGAACTACTGGTATTGGATTTGTCGAAAACGTTGCAAGAAAATATATGCAATATGAAGTAATTTGGATTACCATATTTGTTATGGGTATGCTTGGCCTTTTATTTGATGTTACTCTTAGAAAAATAATTGATAAAACAATTCCATGGCGCGGAAAAGGTTAGTTATTATAAATTTAAAAAAATAGCTAAACATGATCAAAAAATTTAAGATAAGTGTTTCTAACAAAAAAATTAATCAAATCTACAGTAAAGTCAAAAAATATCCTTGGAATGATATTAAAAAATTAGATGGTTGGACTCATGGAACTAATCACAAATACTTAAAAGAATTTTCAAAATATTGGACATCAAAATTTAATTGGAAAAAACAAGAAAAAAAAATTAATCATTTTTCTAATTACATAACCAAAGTAGACAATATTAACCTTCACTTTATAAAAGAAAATGGAAGTGGAAAAAACCCAACACCATTATTAATTTTACATGGGTGGCCAGGTAGTATTGTTGAATTTTTAGATATAATAAAAAAATTAGCTCATCCAGAAAAATACGGCGCAAGAAAAGAGGATGCTTTTGATGTAATTGTTCCTTCGCTTCCTGGTTTTGGATTTTCAAGTGCTCCAAAAAAACCATTAGGTCCAAGAAGTATTGCAAAAATATTGAACAAGTTTATGACAAAAAACTTAGGATATAAAAAATATATTGCTCAAGGTGGTGATTGGGGTGCTACCATTTGTAATTGGTTAGGTTATGATCATTCAACATCATGTAAAGCAATTCATATTAACTGTTTAACAATGAAACATCCAAAAGGTCCAATAAATAAAACAGAAAAAGATTGGGAAAAAAGATTTAGCAATGATCAAATAATGCAAGATGGTTATAGAACTATTCAAGCAACAAAACCTCAAACTTTAAGTTATTCTATGAATGATAGTCCCGTAGGTGTAGCTGCATGGATTTTAGAAAAATTTTATTCGTGGTCAGATATAAAAAAAAAGAATATAGAAAGTGTTTATACAAAGGATATTTTGTTAACTAATATAATGATATATTTAGTTACCAATACTTTTAATACTGCTAGCTGGATATATTTTGGTAGAAGAGAAGAAGGTGGAAGATATTTTCCAAATAACTTTAAAAAAATTAAAATTCCTACAGGTGTTGCCAAATTTCCAAAAGAAATGTCAGAATGGCCACCTAAATCTTACGTGAAAAGAATTTTTAAAATTATGCATTGGTCAGAAATGGAAAAAGGAGGCCATTTTGCTGCGCTAGAACAACCAAATCTAATAGTAAATGATCTTAGAAAGTTCTTAAGAGGTTTGAAGTTTAATCCTTACGATGATCAAGGTCGTGATGATTGGTTATAAAAAAATCTTTAATCATTTAATATTTTTACTTCATTTTTATTTTATCAAAAACTAAAAAACTTCTGAGTGCAATAAACAAATATCTTTTTTGGAAAAACTAATTAATATTTAAATTATAAAAATTTGATTACTGATAATATTTTAAAAAATTTTTCAACAGGATAATATAAAATAATTTCATTTTTTTTTAATGGAATTGCAATAGAACTATTATTAATAACAATAACTGGATTTCCTTTTCTTCTTGCCTCATTAACCAGCGTTATAGCGGAAGAAATTGCAAGTTGAGTACCAAGTATCAACAATAATTTTGAATTTTTAATAGAATTTCTAGATTTTTTCCAAATAATTGGATTTAAATCTTGTTTCATTGCAATCACAGAAGGTTTAACAAAATTATTACAATCACATAAAATATCTTTTTTTCTCCATGACTTATTTAATTTAGACCAAGTAAAACTTTTATTACATTTAAGACATGAGCATTTTGAAATATTTCCATGTAATTCGATAACATTTTTTGATCCTGATAATTGATGTAATCCATCAACATTTTGAGTAATTATTGAATTTACAATTTTTTTTTTTTCTAATTTTGATAGTACTTTATGAATAGTATTTGGTTTTGCTTTATTAGAAATTTTAAAAAATTTGTAACAAACTTCCCAGTAAGCTTTTCTGGATATTTTTTTTTTTAAAAAATTTTCAAAATCATAATCAGATATATTTTTTGATTTATTAATCCATTCGCCGGAGACATAATCTGGTATACCGGAAGGAGTACTGGTTCCTGCGCCAGTTAGAACGCATATGTTCTTTTTAATCTTTTTAATTTGTTTCACTACATCCCAAATATTGGGATGATAAATAATTGGTCCAAATATTTTATGCATAATTAATAAAACTAGTAAAATGGTTAAAGTAAACGGTGCAATAATTGGTGGTATTATTTCCCAAAAATTTAAAGTAATCCAAAAAAACCATATTAATGAGCTAAGAATAGATGTTAGAAAAACTATTAAAATTCCAAATATTCCAAATTGTAGAAAAAAAATTGATGAAGTAAAAGTTGTAGTTGAGACAGTAAATGCCCATAATCCAGAAGATTCATTTAGTGATAGGTTCATAAATTTATTACAAAAATAAATTGATAATAATGCAAAAAAAACTGTTAAAATTGTTGCTCTTCTATTTGTAATAAACAAAGATAAAAAAACACCAAAAATACACAAATATCTACTAATATCATCAAATGGAAAAACGTATAAAAAAATCCAAAAATCCATACCATTTTTTTTAAGAATAAAATAAATTATCCACGCAGATATTATTGACGAGGTAGCGAGCGAAGGTAGCTGAAATTTTATAAAATTTTTTTTTAAAAATAAATCAAAAAAAGAGCAAAAAACTATACCTATAAAAAAAATAGTTGTATAATATTTATCAAGACCTAGATATCCGCCAATTATGATTCCCAAAATACCTGGCGCATATCCATAAAATCCTTTAGAAAATAAATGATCATTTAAATCATTCTTTATGAATTGAAATATGATATTGCCGAAAATACTTCCAACTAAACACCCTAAAGCACTTAATGGACTAATTATCAAAATAGAAAAAAAAATTAAATAACCAGATAAAATTTTTTCTGAAAATGCTATTTGAGCTATTCCTAATATAATTGCCTGGTGCCAATTCTTAATACGCACCATTAGACTTACCTAGTCTTTTAGGAAGTGTGTCTAAGTTAAAAATATCCCTCCACGTTTCTTTTCTTTTTATAAGCTCAACACCAGTTGGTCCAAGAAGTATAACTGCTGGTCTTGTTTGAATAAATTGCATAGACTGAGTTAAATTATAAGCGCCTACATTTGAAAAAACTATAACGTCTCCTAATTCTACAGAAGGTAAATTGACTGACTCATTAATTGAATCAATTTGCATGCATAATGGTCCATACATTTTCACAGATCTATTATGATCATTACCATTTTTTTTATTTTTTCGATTTAAATTACCATTTAAGCCGTTCAATTTGTTTGCTAACTTTGGTTCAAAATCGTACCAATATGCTGTAGGCAAAATATTTACTCCAGCATCCATCACGACACTTTGGTTGCCATTAGCATCCTTTTTTTTTGATACCACTTTTGAAATAAGTTGCATTGCTTCATCTACAATTGCTCTACCTGGTTCTAAAATTAAAATCGGTTTTCCATTATTAAATAAATGTTTAGCCTTTTTTAGGTGACGCATAATTGCACTGGAAAACTGTTGTAATGTGGTTTCGTTATATTTGCTTCCCCCTGGAATATCATATTGAGGTTTAAGTTTATTTGATGAAGGAAATCCACCGCCTACGTCAATGATTTTCGTATTCAATCCTAATTTTTTTGCATATTCAGCAAGTTCAATAATTATTCTTGTAGATTTTGAATACATTTTTGGATTGACATTAAAAGTTCCCGAATGGTTATGAATAGCCTCAAAATTAATATTCTTTTTCTTTGATATTTTTTCTATAGCTTCTTTTGCCTCTCCAGATTCATAATTAAATCCAAATTTTGTCCAAGGCATATTACCCATCATAAAATTAACTCTTATACCTGTTCTTGCTTTTTTGCCTAAATTTTCGGCAACTCTATCTAATAATTCTAACTCATTAAAGCTATCTATATTTATTAAAGCATCTTCACTAACTGCTTTATTTAATTCAGCTTCAGTTTTATAGCATCCGTTAAATATAATTTTAGAACCAGGAACATTTAGTGATCTTGCTAATTTATATTCCATATCGGCTACTACTTCAGCCCAAGCTCCTTCCTCTTTTAAAATTGAACAAAGCGCAGGTAAATAATTTGTTTTGTAAGAGTAACCAATTATTGTTTCAATGCCTTCTTCTGTAAAAGCATCTTTAAATTCATTATATTTATTTCTTAATATTTTTTCTGAAAGCAAAAATAAAGGTGAACCATATTCATTTAAAAGTTTTTCAACATCATCAACTTCTTCGAAAACCGAAGAAGTTCCCATGTTTAATATGCTGTGTTTACCTATTGTACTAATCTGTACTAATTCAATACTAGGTGCTTCATATATACTTTTTTTCATTTTACAAAGACTGTTGTTTTAAAAACTTTCCAAACTTAATCATATCTGTATCTATTTCCAAGCAATTTCTCATAAAAATTAAATCTTTATCATTATAAAAATCATTAATTTTTTTTGACAAAGCTAAATCTGTACAAATTTTTGGTAAGTTATAACCTACATCTTTTGCATAACTTATCCATGCTGGAAAACGACAATTGATTTCGATCAATTTAAACTCTTCATCAAAACTATCTCTAATAAACTCAAATTCTATTGGTCCAATCCAATTTATTTCCTTTAATATTTTTTTAAATTCATTTTCTAATTTTGGTAAAGAAATTTTTCTAGCAGCCCAAGTATTGCCTCTTTCACAAGTCAATAACTTTTTTATTGTTAAGTTTCCTGCAAGATTATTATTTCTGTCACAAACACCGGCGATAGAAAATTCTTCCCCTTTAAAAAATTTTTTTGAAATGACATATTCAAATCCAGCAGAGTCAAAATATTCCCAAACGTATGGTAATTGATATTTGTTATATATGGTAACAGGATTCGCTGCAAAATCATTTATTACTCCTTTAGCAACAAATGGATAACCTATAGATTTAGAAACTTGTCTAAAACTTTCAATTGAATTTGACCTTATAGTTTTTGGAATGGTAAATCCTTCTCTGATTTCACCTTTATGATTATTTAAACCAATAATATCTTTTGATTTTTTAAATGCTTTTAGAGATGGTAGCAAAGTTATTATATGGTTTTTTTTTAACTCATCTTGAATTTCAATATAACTTTTTAATTCGGAGTCTAATGATGGAATTATAAGATCTATTTTATTTGATCTATTTATTTCTAAAATTCTATTTAAAAGTATTTTTTTAGAACTCATATCTTTAAATAAGAAAATTTTATTAAAAAGATCTGTTCTAACAATTCCAGTATCATATGGTCCATAAGCGAGCCCATAAATGTTTCCAATTTCATTACTTTCAGAAATAGCTTTAGCATAACCTAATCCAGGCATAACATAATCAAATGTGCTAATTCCACTTATAGCTATACTTGGTAAATTTTTAGCATTATTCTTTTTTCTTATCACATGTTTTTTTTGAAAATTGTTTTGTTTAACTTCTAAACTTTTATGAGATGTAAGTTTTTTAATTTTTTCAAATGGTAGTGTTATTTCTTCAATATTTCTAACAAAAGCTTTTTTCATATTAGTTGTATTTCTAATTGGATAATTTGGTTTTAAAATTTCTTTTAATAATGTTGCTGGCTGATTAATTCCAGTAAAATGCGAAAGTAGAATCCATGATGGGAATCTAGGATTTATTTCTAACAATATGTATTTGTTAGTGTTATTAGATTTAATATATTCTAGTTCTAATGGACCTTTCCAATGTAGTTTTTTTAATATTTTTAATGAATGTTTTATTAACTCTGGATCATTTACTGGGGACCCAATAACTCCTTTTCCTTTTTGATTAATACCAAGTTTTTTCATAGCAAGAATGCTTGCACAACTTTCATTGTTCCTTGCAACTATTGAGACATCAAATTCTTCACCCTCAATCTTTTCTTGCAGAATTGCTCCTCCACCCCACCTTGAATTAAATTTTCTTGCATAAAACAAGGCATCAGACCAATTATCTACTTTCTGTGCAGAAGCCACAACGCCTTTTACCATTATAGGATATGTAAATTGATTAGCATGAAATGGAACATCATTTACATTTGGAACATGCAAAGTAATTGGTGTAGGTATTTTATTTCTGTAACAAAAATATGGTAATAAAGTTTTTGTAACCATATTGATATGTTCATAAGAAGGAACTAAAACTTTAATACCTTTGCTTTTTAGTCTTTCTTCAAGTCTTGATAAAACTGAAATTTCAAGTTCTAAAGTGGGTATAATTGCATGAAATTTTCTTTTTTCATTAATTTCAATAATTCTTTCAAGTACAGCATGATCGCCATCTGATAATGGAGGTAAAATGTGAATATTATCTATTAAACCAGGTGAAAAAGCGCCTGTCATCCATGGATCATAACCCAATGCATCTATAGAAATTTTTCCTTCCCATCCAATCTTAAGTGCTCTAGCAACTGCTGTACCTGGTTCAGAATTATCTAAACCGCCAAAACCTGTGATTGCAACTCTTATTTCATTATTTTTATTCATTAATTAAATTCATATTTTTCAATTTTGTTAAAAAAACAGAAACATCTTTTCTGGCTACCGATAAACTTACAGAGTTTTTATTTGTAATTTCTTTAGTTAAGGTAGAAATCGTAGCTTTGCCTTTTTTTAATTTTCTTAAAATCAATAAAGCATTTTTATTAAAAGAACAATAATTTGCCGTATTAGTGTCTATTAAAACTCCTGAATTTCCATCTAGATCTAATTCTATATAAGCATCTTTTTTTAAAGACCACTTTGTATTTGGATTCATAAAGAAGTCCCGGTCTGTTTAAGAATCTGATTTTTTACCAGTTGCTTTATTATAGCCTGCTATAGCATCTGGATAATAAGGCGATAACTTAAGAGCATCTACAAAGAATTTCTCTGCTGCTTTATTATCATTTTGTTTTAATTTAACATACCCCATACCAGTAAGTGCATCTATTAAGAAAGGATATTTATCCAATGTTTCTGTAAAATATTGAGTTGCTTTATCATATTCTTCGTTTCTATAATGCAACCAGCCTAATGTAGATCTTGAATCGTACACAACTGTCCATTGTCTAGGTGGATCTGTTCCCGGTATTGGCACTACTTCAGTTATTGCAAGCAATTTTTTTTCATCTTCTAATTTTATCATGCTTTCAAGAATTGGTTTTGCTTCATCATCTTTTCCTAATCTAAATAATGCAAAAGCTCTTCCTCTTTCAGCATTTTTTTCTTCTCCACCATTTTTTAAATATTGATCAAATCTTTTTATAGCTTGTTCGTTATTTTTTGCAAAATATGTTCCCCATCCCATGCTATAATAAGCGCCTAAAGATTTTGTCTCGTCTATACCAAGATCATCATAGACTGGATCAATATATGCAGGAGCTAGTGCGGCTGCTATAACTGCTTTTTTAGTTGCCTTTTCTTTATCTTCTAATCCTAAATAAGTTTTTGCTAACAAGTATTGGATATCTCCTGAATACGGATAAACTTTTTCTCCAAACTCCAGTATTTCTTTTGCATTCTCAAATTTTTCGTTTTCGACAAGTTTTGTTGTGACGAAAGTATATATGCCTACTCCTTGATATGGAGCTAAGGTCAAAGATTTATAAAGATTTTTTCCTG
>Ga0187827_10008174_pt1 | contig 11423 bp, 14 predicted proteins | sample ETNtaG_39_FD_167969 | JGI IMG/M metagenome (GOLD analysis project Ga0187827, IMG submission 167969) | Marine microbial and viral communities from oxygen minimum zone, Eastern Pacific Ocean - ETNP2014_SV_150_PacBio MetaG (Illumina Assembly) | ecosystem: Environmental > Aquatic > Marine > Hypoxic... | reverse complement strand
GCTATCTTCTCACCGCGAACCAGATAGGCATTATAAGTTGTGCCATGCTTTGTCGGTATAACAATGTCAAATACAACAAGCCCCGGATCCAATGCGCCAATCCAATAAACACCATCCTTAATCATAACCGGTTGATCCATTATTCCTTCTCCATTTGAAGATGTTTGATTTCTAATCTACGCGGAGAACTGCCGGTACTTACCGACCAATTCTTCGGAGGTCTGATATCGTCCATATGATGCATCATTTGCTGCTTGTCAAGCTGGACGTATATTTGATTCCATACACACGGCACATCTGCCGCCACTTCACATTTACCGTTCATCGATCCACCACAAGGACCATTCATCAAACTTTTTGAACATCTACTTACAGGGCAGAAACCGCCTGTTTTGTCAAGGACACAGTCGCCACAACCAGCGCATCTCTCCAAAAACAATCCGGGCTCTACTGGCGCACCCATGAAAGTCGTATTTAATCCCGGCAATACCCTTGACGGTGTATATTTTTCGGCTAATGTTTGAACTCCCACACCACATGCTATTGAAACTACTGCATCGTAATCATTTATATAATTGCCTATTGGCGTTACATACTCCTGTTCACACTGCCTCAGAACCGTTTCCTCTTTTACTTCAAGAATTCGATCATCTCTTTTTGCCGCTATGCGCAATTTTAATGCAAGTTCTTCTACCTGTTTTTGACCACCGGTATGACATACCGTTACACAGTCTCCACAGCCAATTACACAAATCCGACTGAAGTCTTTAACCAATTCATATATTTCCTTAAACGGTTTTGACTCAGCCACAATCATAATTTTTCCTCCTGATAATATTTAGAATTCGTGTAAGTAAAGTTACACGGATGATAACATAAATTCAATGAAAATGAAGCAAAAAACAATGATCCTTGTACATTGTACCTGTTAGTTTTCTTAATAAATTGAAACTCTCAGTATTCAATAGAAAAGAAAATAACAAATTAATAAGTTGAACAAAAGCAGCATTTATGCTTAAAATAATTATTCTTATTTTTTCAGCTTTTTTAGAGAACACTTTAATGATAATCAAGAATGTTGTTGTAGGTCCCTTAGAAGTAAATTGCTATATAATTGGGTGCGAAGACACAAAAGAAGCTGCCATTATCGACCCGGGAGATAATGCAGATGAAATTATAAGAATCATTGAAATGGACGGACTCAAGCCAATGTTTATTATTAATACGCACGCACATTTTGATCATATAGGAGGCGTGAAAGTAATACAGGATCATTTCAAGATAGATTTCATTCTACATGAAGATGATTTGTTTCTTGTAGAAAATGCAAGTGAGCAGGCTACAGCGTTTGGACTAAAACCTATCTCAAAACCAGAGGTTAGTAAATATGTAAATGACGGTGAAGAAATTAATTTAGGTAACATGTCTATTAAAGTCATTCATACCCCTGGACATTCACCTGGTTGTGTTTGCTATTACTCAGATAACAATGTCTTTGTGGGCGATACTTTGTTCGCAGGTTCTATCGGAAGGACAGATTTACCCGGCGGTTCCTATGAAACGTTGATCAATTCAGTAAAAGATAAACTTTTCTCTCTGAGTGACAACACTATTGTACATCCAGGACATGGTCCTTCTACAACAATTGAGAATGAAAAAAATCACAACCCATTCCTAAAATAAAATAGAAGAGGCACTTTTATGAAAAAGATTGGTATTTTAACAGGAGGAGGAGATTGCCCGGGATTAAATGCGACAATACGTGCAGTTGTCAGAAAAGGCATGACCGAATACAATTATGAAATGTGCGGAATACTGGCGGGATGGAAGGGCATGATAGAAGGAAATATTGAAGTATTCGACATGAAGAGTGTTTCCGGAATACTTAACAAAGGAGGCACGATACTAGGCACAAGCAGAACGAATCCTTTTCGGGAAGATAACAATGGAGATCCAGAACGAATTCTTGAAAATATTAAGAAATTTGACATACATGCAATTGTCGCTATAGGGGGCGAAGACACTCAGGGAGTTGCATTCAAGCTGTCTGAATTGGGAGTCAATGTTGTTGGTATACCAAAAACCATTGACAATGATTTACCTGGCACAGATTATACATTCGGTTTTGACACAGCCGTAAACATCGCAGTAGAGGCTATCGACAGAATCCATACAACTGCAGAGTCTCACAACAGAGTAATGGTAATAGAGGTTATGGGAAGACATACGGGATGGATTGCAACGTTTGCCGGTGTTGCTGGCGGTGCGGATGTTATCTTGATACCGGAAAAACAGATAGATATGGAAGAGGTTTATGCAATAATAAAAAAGCGACATCAACGCGGGAAAAACTTCAGCATTGTAGTTGTGTCTGAAGGCATAAAACTACCCGTTGAAGATAATGAAAATGGAGAACACGTTCTACAGAGTACCAAAACCGATGCCTTTGGGCATGTAATGCTCGGAGGAGTCGGCTCTGTCCTGGCGAACATGATTGAAAAAGGAACAGGTTTTGAATCAAGATGTACGGTGTTAGGACATACACAGAGGGGAGGCACGCCTACCGCATTCGACCGCATATTGGGTACCCGCTTTGGTATTGCGGCAATTGACCTTATACACAAGGGTGAGTTTGGCAAAATTGTTGTATTGAATGGGAATGAAATCAAATCTATAGAACTGAAGGAAGTAATGGGTCGTTTTAAAACGGTTGATGACTATTGGTATGATCTCGCCAAGGTATTTTTTGGATAACAATAATAATTTTTAGTTCAAAGGTAGACTTTATGAATGCCGTAATATTGGTCGGTGGCAAAAGTAGTAGAATGGGCTCTAACAAGGCGTTTCTCGAACTAAAAGGCAAAACGTTCATTGAGCTGCAAATAGAGTTACTCAGAAAGATGTTTGACGAAATCTTCATATCAGCCAATACATCAGCAGAGTATGAATATTTGGATTTATCTATCTTCAAGGATGTCTACCCCGGCAAAGGACCATTAGGAGGAATATACACCAGCCTTATTAACTCCAGCAGTTTGCACACATTTATGCTTGCCTGCGACATGCCTTTTGTTGAACCAGAGCTGATAAAACATCTTAAGGATCTCACAAAAGAATACGATGTTGTAATCCCTAAGAGCGAAAAAGGATTGGAACCATTGCATGCGTTTTATTCAAAAAATTGTATTGACCCAATCAAGCGATCTCTTGACGAGAATAACTTGCGTATCATCAGTTTCTTACAGCATGTCAATGTAAAGGTAGTAGAGTTGGGCGGTTTGGCATCATCAGATCATTTTAAAAGCTCAATTAAAAACCTTAATACCATGGATGACTACAAAGACGTAATAAAAAACAATTGTTAACATCAATGAAGCTGAAGACAACCACTCCTGCTTGCAGCGTACCATATTTGTTGTGTGACAGGTGTAGGGGACATAATATATAAATTACGATGGGTGAGAAATATTTATCGAAATGATTTATTCATTGCTTTGTCTATGCTTCAACACCTGAACCAATTCCTCATATGAAGATTTAGCCAGAAAACAATAAATTTGACTACGGTAATTATGCACCAGACTTACTCCTTGATAAATCAAATCACAAATCTTCCATTGTCCATCTTTTTTGATTAAACGAAAATCTGCGGACACTTCTTCAACTTGTCTTTCTATAAAGAACAATATGCACTCTGGCATATCTACTATTTTGTTTTTCACTTAGAGAAATTATTTTCTCTCCAAAACGAGGGCCTGTTTTCCTCATGCAAGTACCCTTAACGTTGTTGACAAACAATTCTATAAATTCCTTTTTCTCTTCAGGAGAACGTTCCTGCCAATACTGACCCATTACTCTTTTTGCAATCTCTAAGGAGCAACAATGACTAAACTTACCTTTAGCAAGCGGTGTCCCTATTGCAAAAGCAAGTCATTCGATAGAGCCAATCGCAAAGCTTGGATGCGTATAATACCAAAAACTAAATACTATACATGTAATAAGTGCTATCGTAGCTTTATAGCATTGTTTGGAATTTCCGATATTTTTGAAAAAAGAAAGCATAGACACTATAAAACCTTGGATAATGTTTTAGTCAAACTATCTCCAGCTGTATCAGAAGCATTTCAGGTAGTAGACATAAGCAGAGGAGGTCTTTCATTTTGTTACACTACTGGCAAGGAACCTCCAGCCGTGACAAATGAATTAGAAATAATGTATAGTGCTAAAAGTATACGCTCTAAAATACCATCAATGTTAATATTGGATCATGAATCAGAAAATAGATTATCTGAGAGCAACAGAAGAACCAGAATATTCGGGGGAAGATTTACTAATCTTACCAGAAAACACAATATCTTATTACTAAATAATCTACCAAAACTTACGAAACCCAGTATGACTAACTACCAAATCAGCTCTATGTCTCAATGTTGATATATGGGATTTAACTGGCAACATCATGAAGCATGAATACGCTGATAGCAGAAATTATTGGCTTTTTTGTAATTAAGAACTGAGGATAAAGGGCGAGTCAAGATACTATAAATTTATTGCATATGCCAAACTTTGTTTATGAACATTCGAAACAAATTAAGCATAATTTTGTTACAATCTCAATTAAACATTTTTTGGTTTAACCTTCAGATACCATTTGTGAAATAGTTTTAAGGCATATACCCTCTTCTATTCATTTCCTGTTTCATGATTAGCAATTTATCTTCTATTTTTTTTATCTTCTCAGCATCCTTGCTGCTATATCCGCTTCCCGTACCGCCAGAAACACCGGAATAGCTAGACGGATTTGATTTTGAAGCTGCACGTTTCACCATATAGAGATTAAGGTCGGTTTTATAGTACCTATCTACTAACTCCTTGTCAGTCAGCTTTCCCACCGGTTTTAACGCTGTACAGGCAAGCAGTAATACCGGTATTAATAACAATAACGTGTTTCTTATTTTCATTCTCGGGAATGGTACATTATTGCCTAGAGGTTTTCAAGCCGAAATAAGACGGTACCGATAAACTGCACCGTCTATCTGGCGAACAGATTCATACTAACGAGTAGGCACTACATTTCGAAGTGAGCTTAAATGTAAGGTGACTAAATCTGAGAAAGATGTATATTATCTTAATCCAGCCATAACAGCTTTCGTAGAACAGATGTTTTTCTTGCTTCTGACTTTAGCTCACGTACAGCCAATTCTATTTTCTCCTCTAAATTATCAACCCTACTGCTAATATCATTTATCTTAGATATTAAGTCTTTATGTTTGTCAGCAACCATTGCCTTCATTGTCTCAATCTGAGCAATCATTTCTACAAATTTATTACTTGTTCTTTCTTCTAATTTCTTAATAGTTCCATCATGTTCCTTTACTGACGAAACGACCGCGTTTGTCGTTATTTCCACATCTTTGAAATACCTGATTTCATCTTCTATCCGGTGTATATCTTTTGCTAATGCAGCAGGCCGACTCGTGTCTATTTTCTCTTCAAGACGCTTCAGCTGACAATCCAGACTCCCCGCCAATTCATCACTATCATGTAATAGTTCCATTTCAAATACCTCCTTGAATATCGGAAGAAAAAGTAAAGCTTGTATTTACAATTGAGCAATAAATGTGCCATGATTCAGGCCATACTGAATAACACTCTAAGTTCTTTAAATAACGGCAAATAAACACATATTCCAGATATGTATTACGAATTGTTTTATTCAATATGTTTACGCGCATCAGACAATTTGTCCATGTTCCTGATGGAAACTATTCTCCCTGTAGACATATTGTCAGAAAAGTAAAAAACTTTCTTCATCCACAATCCAAAATCATCAATTAGTGAATAGATTGTAGGCATAATCACTAGAGTCAATATTGTAGACGTAATTAGACCGGAGATTACGACCAGCCCTACCGGTGCCCAGATACTCCCCCTGCCCTCAAAGGGCCCAAAAAGAAAAGGTAGGAAAAACGGAAGTACCATTGGCAAAAGCCCCAGAATAGTTGTAAAGGAGGTCATCAGGATAGGCCTCATTCTATCATTACCTCCCTTGATGATTGCATCATGTTTCCCCATACCCCCTCTTCGTAAACGGTTAACATAATCTACAAGAACGATTGCATTATTCACCACCAGACCACATAAAAGTAATAATCCCAGACGGGAAACACTATCAAGAGCTACACCCAAAACATAAAAGACAACTGCAACACCGGTAAATGCAAATGGTATTGTCAGCAGGATTGCCAACGGATGAATGTATGATTCAAACAGTGACGCCATTATCAGATAAATCAGTATTATGGCCAGGATTAATCCGAACCTGGTTTCTGCTTCCTCACGTTCAAACCTTCTGAATTCCTCTCCAAGATTCCACTCATAACCGGCAGGGAGATTGAAATCATCCATCTTCTCCATTATGCCATCCCTGATTTTTTTTAGTCCTCTACTCCTATATTCCGCTGTAATGATAACTATTGGTTTGCGATCTTTTCTTTCAATAGCCTCAGGCCCTCTCCTTCGTTCAAAATCAACTACTCTCCCTAATACCACACTCTTTTCTTCACTATTTTCAGATTCAAGATTTTTTAACTGGTCCAACCGTTGTCGGTCTTCCTCCTTGAGCTGAAGAATAATGTCAATTTCTTTATCTTCGATCTTAAACTTACTTACCGCCCTGTTTCCCAGAGAACCTGCAATTCCAAAGGCAACTCTCTCAGAGGTTAATCCATACCTCTTGATTTTAACTCTATCAATCGATACAACTATTTCATCTTTACCCTTTTCCAGATTAGTTTGAATGTCAGACAAGACCGTTATAGAAGCCAACCGATCTTTTATATCATCTGACAATCTGGTTAGTGTATCAATATTTCTCCCTTTTATTTCTACACTAATCTCTCTGCCGCTACCACCACGACCGTGCCTGAACCTCTTCCTATATTTAACACCAGGAATTACCGGAAACAGAGACTTCATCTCTTTCTCCAAAATAGATACCGGCCTTTTTGCCACTTCCTGTTTTACAAAATAGACTGCCAGAGAACCGCCACTTCTATCAAAATTACTGGAAACCGTTTCGATCTCCAACTTCTCTTTCTTTTCACGTAAAACCCCCTCTAACCGCTCAAATAGTATTTTTGTGTCGTCTATGCTGTAACTCCTCGGCACATCCACCTGCAAATGGGATTCTCTATAAATCCCCCGTCTGACCACTTCAGTTTCCAGCTTCCCATACAGATAGATAGCTAAAGCTACTACTAATATTGCAGCCACAACAGTGACCCACCTGAACCTCAACGTCAATTCAATAAATCTTGTATAATGGATAGTCAGTTTTTTTACTGTAGAATACTCAGGTTTCCTGATGGATTTATTATGTTCTCCCACAGAACCAGATGCCTCGGGATATTTCAATAATCTTGATGCAACCAATGGTATCAAGGTCAATGCAACAAATAACGACGAGACCAACGCGGAGCATATTGATATACCAAAGTCATGCATAAAGGCGCCCATCCTGGATTTCGAAAGAAATACCAGTGGGATAAAGACGCATATGGTTGTAGCCGTTGCAGCAGTAATTGCCACACCGACCTCCTTACTTCCTAGAATCGCAGCCTCCCTTAAACCCAGATTCTTCTCCTGCCTATGCCTGAAGATATTCTCAAGTACTACAACCGCCGGATCAACCATCATCCCTATTGCCAGCATCAACCCTGTAAGTGAAATAATATTCAGTGTCACCTCTGAACCTGCAAACTTTCTCATCAGAAACATCAGGCAAAACGTACATAAGACCGAAATTGGAATCGCTGCAGTTATTATCAACGCACTTCTAACATTACGCAGAAAATAGAAAAGAATGATTACAACCAGCATCCCCCCCAATAAACCGGCATTTCTTAAATTCTTCAGCCTTTCCAGTATCGCTTGAGACCTGTCTCGATAGACATGTATTTCCATCCTTTCCATTCTGGGATCCGACTTAATCCCGTCAACGGTATCTATGATTTCCCTGGCCACAGCCACCATGTTAGCATCAGACGATTTCATTACTCTCACCTTAACGGCATTCCGCCCATTGAGTCTCTGATAACTATCCTTATTAGAATAGTCATATCTGATATCAGCAACATCAGAAAGCTTTATGCCCTTCCTGTTAACCGGCAAGGACGCAACTTCATTTACATTCTGAAACTCTCCTATTACCCGAACTATATACTTTGTCGCCCCCTCAATTAAGTCACCCGCTGATACATTTATATTATTTGTTCTTAAATATCTTCTAAGAGAGTACGTGTCAATGTTATGAGCCTTGAGCCTGTCAAGATCCAGTTCCACTAATAACTGTTTTTTTTCAATACCACGAACGTCTACACTCGCAACACCATTTATCCCCTGGACCTTAGGCGTAATAACATCTTCAACAATATCAAATAATTCACTGATCTCGCCCTGTATAGACACGCTGAACTCTACAACAGGTAAGTCACCGGACTTGAATCGAAGGATGCGAATGTTTTCAACTTCATCCGGCAGATCATTCCTTATCTGCTCTATCTTGTCCCTTACCTCCAGAGTTGCAAGATCTATATCCGTGCCCATTTTAAACTCTAAGGACACCTCTGAATTCACATCTGTTGAGGTGGATTCAATTGTTTCAACATGTTTGACCGTCCCGAGGGCATCCTCTACCTGAAGTGTAATCAAATCCTCAACCTCCTGAGGAGAAGACGATTTATAGGGAACGTTTACTCTAAGAGAATGGCCCGTAATTTCAGGAATGTATAAAAGAGGAATTCTGTATAATGATATCCAGCCAATGACTAAGACACTCAGAATTATCATTAAAGTCGTTATCGGACGCTTGACAGCAAATTCAGGTATATTCATGATGGTAGATTTAGCAGATAACCATACTTTTTACTCTGTTCGTAGCGGAACAGCCTTAGCCTTCCGTTACACATTTAGTCACGATAATGAAAACCTGAAGGTTTCCGCTACAAAACGAGATTCCAAACTTAATAAATTTTACATTTTAAGACTATAGATAGCTACGTATTTTTTAGTTTGAAAAGCGAGTGTATACAGACTTAACCCTTACCCCTAAACTAAACTTTCTCTTGATTTTCATGAAACAATCTATTAAAAGAAGCTTCACAAATTTTTATTAACTTAGTTTTGAGATTTGATCACCAGATAAAGAGGCTCCACAATATGACTAAAGATTCGCAGGAATATACGACTAAGGTAAACTTGTTGCGTAAGAAGAGATGGCGATTCTGGCTTGGTACACCTATTTGCTTTGCCATTTTCTGCGCCCTTTTTACAATATGTCTTTATCTGGATGTTCCGCATCTGGAATTTATATTAGTAGTACCATACCTCATCTCCTGCGTCTACTGTCTGTGGGGTGTAATCAGCGGAAGATGTCCGAAATGCAGCAGACGGTTACCTGCATGGTGGCACTGGACATCCAAACCAAAATGCAGTGTGTGCGGCCCTATTTCATTAGCAAATGAGAAATGACTACAGGTGGTTGTGTCCGAGCAATGTACTCCATTACAAATTTACAAATGCAGAGACTGATGATTGTGGAATTCCGTAAACTTTAACGGGAGCCTTCCGACCTTCTATAGAAACATCTCCATGGCTGACAGCTTCAAACTTTTCTGAAAGTTGATTATAGGTATTTTCACTCAGAATAATCTTTGTTTCATACTTCTTCGATAACTTTTCAAGACGTGCCGCTATATTGACACCATCTCCAATTACCGTGTAATCCATGCGCTGATCTGTACCCACGTTTCCCGCGATGACTGATGCGGTATTAAGACCTATGCCAATATGCAAAGGTTCGTCCAGCTCTTTATTAAACTCCTCAAGCCGCAACATCATTTCAACTGCCGCACGCAAAGCACGGTCGGCATCATCCGGATTCGTCAACGGTGCGCCAAAAAGTGCCATCAGCGCATCTCCAATATACGTGTCCAATGTCCCTTTGTGCTTGAATATTACATCCGTAGCCGCACGAAAAAAATCATTAAGAATTTTAACAACCTCCTCAGGCGTATGCAACTCCGCTATTACGCTGAACTTACGAATATCAACAAACATCATCGTTACCGACTGCTTTTTTCCACCGAGCTGTAGTAGAGCAGGGTCCTTGGCAAGCCTGTTCTACAATTTCAGGGGACAAGAATCGTGCTAAGCGCTCCTTCCTGGAGACATTTTATACTGGCAACCTATTTTATTGGCAGAAGATTTTCCAGTCCTATCATCCGGCTTAAAGAAGTAGCTGAAGAGATAACCTCAGGTGACTTAACTAAAAAGGCAAACATAGAGAGCGATAATGAGATCGGTGAATTAGCAACAGCTTTCAATACTTATGACGATGGCCCTGCATGAGAAGACAGAAGAGACAGCAAAATCTGAGGAGCGCTATAGGAAAATGTTTGAATCGCTCAAGAAAGTTGTATATCAATGTGAACCCGCTGTTGAAGGGATGTTTACATGGGTAAATGAGGCCTGTGCAGAAATGTTTGGTTACAACTCTCCTGAAGGGATGATGGGTGTAAAGACTAAGGATATTTACGCAGATCCTGAAGATAGATGGAAACATCTGGAGAAACTGGAACAATTTGGATTCTTGAGAAATTTTGTATCTAATTGCAAAAAGAAAAATGGTGAATGTTTTTCTACCGAACGCACTGCCAATTTAATCAGAAGCAAAGATGGCGAACCTATCACTATTGAAGGAATATTCAGGGATATTACTGAGTAAAGGAATCTGAAAGTGCAGCTAAATAAATCAGAGAAATATCGAAATAGCAAAGATTGAATATTTCTCTGATCTGCTGCTAAAAACAGTACACATCCCACTTTAGAGCTTAATAGATCAAGTTTATATTCTTGCATAATGCTATCAGGTCGTCTTTGTATGATCTAAAACTGAACATGATAAATTGTAAAGTTGCTTTTTATTATCTTTATTTTCTATTGACTTTGACAATTATAATACTAGAATCCACGTTTTAGTGTGTTTATCTTGATTAACTTTTTTGAAAGGATGTGAACGTGAAGCGAATAACAAATCTTACTGTCGTTGCTGTTTTTGCTTGTTTGATGATTGCGTTTTGTGCAGGTAGTGTAACTACCTTTGCTGCCGATGAACATGATGCCGGTTTGTGTGCACAATGTGGCGAATCGAATGACAGTCATGTCGGTGCAGTAACCGTTGAACATGATGGCGAACATCTGACTTTCTGCTGTCCAAGTTGTCTCACAAAATACGAAAATGCGCATCAAGAAGGAGCTCATCATGAAGATAGTGACCATCACGAACACGAAGAAGGCCATGATGAACATGAGGGCCATTGATCATTAAAACGAATTAGTTATAATAACATAAAATTAAGAGG
>Ga0187827_10008171_pt1 | contig 11427 bp, 9 predicted proteins | sample ETNtaG_39_FD_167969 | JGI IMG/M metagenome (GOLD analysis project Ga0187827, IMG submission 167969) | Marine microbial and viral communities from oxygen minimum zone, Eastern Pacific Ocean - ETNP2014_SV_150_PacBio MetaG (Illumina Assembly) | ecosystem: Environmental > Aquatic > Marine > Hypoxic... | reverse complement strand
CCTGCATTTAGTATGGGAGCAATTCCATTTTCAGTTTTTTACACAGGAGCCAAACCAGTTCTAGTAGATACGGATTGGCTAACCTGGAATATGAATACAACAAAGATAGAGAACAAAATTACAAAAAAAACCAAGGCCATAATTGTAATGCATACTTATGGCCACCCGGTGGATATGCAAATTGTAATTGAAGTTGCCAAAAACAATGGGTTATACATTATTGAAGATGCTGCAGAAGCTCATGGAGCAAAATATCAGAATAAAAAAGTTGGTACATTTGGAGATATGTCTTGCTTCAGTTTTTATGCTAATAAAATTATCACAACTGGAGAGGGAGGAATGATAGTAACAGATAGTTCTAAGCTTGCAGAAAGAGCAAGATTTTTAGGGAATATGGCATTTGACCAAGATCCTTCACGGAAATTCTTGCACAAACAAATAGGATATAACTATAGATTGACAAATATTCAGGCATCATTAGGTCTCGCTCAACTTAAGAGAATAAATGAGTTCATAAAGATAAGACGAAGAAATGCTAAAAAATACAACCACTTATTGAACGATATTGAAGGAATCATTCTCCCACCTGAGGCAAGCTATGCTAAGAATGTGTATTGGATGTATTCAATATTGATAGAAAAAGAAAAATTCGGAATAAACCGAAATAATCTAATAAAAATCTTAAATGAAAAATATAAAATAGAAACTAGGCCATTCTTTGTTCCTATTCACCAGCAACCTGCTTTTTCATCACAATATAAAGGTGAGAATTATCCTATAGCAGAAAGGTTGTCCAATATGGGAATTAACTTACCCTCAGGTAATACTCTAACTGAGAGACAAGTGGAAATTGTAGCTGATGCAATAAGAGAAATAGCCCAGAATTAAAAGATCAAAATATCGCTTTTTAATGCTCACCTTCTGTAAATGATTGTTCCTTCAGTAAAATCTTCCCAACTCCATCGCTTTCCATAATTATTAAACCAATTTATTGTTTCTAATAATCCTTCATCGATTGTTTTAGAAGTACGCCATCCTGTGAATGATTTTAATTTATTAGGATCACATTTAAATCGATTGATATCAAGCCTTCTTTTCCTATTTGGGTCGATTTTTATCTTTATTTTATTGTGACCCATTAATTTACCTATTTTATTTGCCAAATCTTCGATAGAATAATCTACACCTGATCCGATGTTCACTGCATCTCCATTTGGAATATTAGACTCTAAAACATCTATAAGTGCACGTGCTGTGTCGTCAACAAATGTAAAATCACGTCTGGCATTAATATTTCCTAATTCAACAACATTTCCCTTTGAAAGCTGAGTGATTATTTCTGGAATAACATATGGTTCAGATTCACGAGGACCATATGCATTAAAAATCCTTGCAATGACTACTGGCGTATTATGCTCTCGGTGAAAAGTATAGCACAACTTATCAGCTGCTAGTTTAGAGACTGCATATGTATTGAGGGGCATCAGTTGATGATCCTCTTTGATACTATCTGATTGAGCTTCACCATAAACCTCAGTTGAAGAAACATAAAGCATTCTTTTGACATTGAAGGTTTTAGAAGCCATAAGTACATTAAGAGTTCCTTCAACATTTATCTGGAAGAATCGTTTCGGTACATCATATGCAGTTGGTACATAAGTATCACCAACACAATGGAAAATGTAATCAATATTATTCTGTTCAATTGTTTCAGATAATTTCCAAGTATCCAGAACATCTCCAGGAATAATGGTGATATTTTTTTGTATCTCATTTAGATTTTGTTTTGTGCCATGAAGAAAATTATCATAAACTGTAACTTTAGCATCTATTTTTAATAATTCTCTAACAAGCGATGAACCGACGAAACCTGCACCACCTGTTACTAACACATTCTTATCATTAACCGGAAATTGTTTAGCCATAGTTGGACTACTAAAATACTATTTAAAAAAAGTTTTAGTATATGTCCATAATTATTCATCCATAGAATATAAATGCATAGATTTGAGACCCATGGATAAATTGTTATTTATCTCGGCTCTATCTAAAGGTATCAAAAGATTAATCTTTGATTACACTAGAAAAATGAATTTGTTGATTATCTGCAAACTTTATCAATCCACAATTAGATCTCCATTGAATAGTATTCTTCAGAAACAAATCAATCTGGACTAATAAAATTGAAATCAATCAACTCAAATTCAGTCAAAGAGCAAGGTTTCTGGTATTTTCTCGACATCACATTAGTTTCAGTGGGTGGAGCTGTTTTTTGGTTTATCATATCTATCTTCTCATCACCCGCTGATGTAGGTTATGCTACAACCATTCTTAGTCTTGTATCAATAATTACGGGTCTTCTAAGTATTGGGTTTGACTATGCTCTACTACGTGAAATTGGTGATGGATTAGGAGAAGTTTATGGTACATTAATGATTCTCAAAATTTCATTACTTTTAGTTTCTGCGCCCATAATTCTTTTTCTGGGGCAATCAATTTATGAAGAAACACTAGTATCACATTCAATTATTGGTGCAATGATGGTAATAACCGGTGGAATTATGTTTGTATCAAAATTCTCACTCATAGGTCTAATGAAAACCAGATTAGTTGCCGGTTTGGAATGTCTGGGAATGATTATTAGACTTGTAGTAGGCCCAACGCTTGTTCTTTTGGGACTAGGAAGTTTAGGTATTCTAACTTCATTTCTTGCAACTTATGTAACCATTGGGATTATTACAACTGTTATCACAATAAGGGAAATTGGATTTTCTTGGGGAGGAAGAGAAATTCTTTTCAAATTGACAAGACTGGTAATTAGTAATATGCCAGCACGTGCCACTAACGTAGTGATTTCTAGTGCAGGTGTAGTAATTTTAGCTTTACTAACTGGAGATGCATCTGCAGTTGGAGTATTTTATATGGCACTCATGATAAGTATGGCCACAAGTGCTATTGGAACTAGTTTAGCCACAGTAACTTTACCAATATCTATGGTCAGTGAGGAAGATGAATGGCCAACAAGTATTAGGATCGGAATATGTTTAACAGCACCTTTTGTTTCTATGTTAATTGTATCTCCTGATTGGATTCTTGGATTAATCGGTCAAGGATACGTTTCAGGTGCTTCACAGCTCATAATATTATCATTTGCAATAATACCCAATATTATTCTCATGAATGCGATAGCAAAACTTAATCACGTGGCAAATCTTAGGATGTTGATTTACATAGGATTTCTACAACTATTTTCTTTCTTAGCATTACTTTTTCCATTAACATTAACATATGGTGCCAATGGTGCTGCTTGGGCTTTTCTAATATCAAGTGTGATTACATCAATATGGGGTTTAAGAATCCTTGGAAAGGATATTACTAAACCATTAATGGTATCTGTATCTTGCGTAATCATTGCTACGGGCCTTGGAAGTATATTTTTAATAATATCTCCAATTTTAGCCATACTTATTTCATTTGTAGTAGGAATGACATGGGTCCATGTGCTTAAAGGAATAACCTTTCAGGAAATATTTTCTTTGATAAAGCAGATATTTGGGAAATCTTCAGGGTAATTCATTTATTTGATTATAAATTTTCTTGCTACAGCTACAAGCAAAAGCATTATTTAGAAAAGATTATCCACTAACAATAATAGAAAATAGTAAATGATGATATGGATATTAAATGATGACCTACCTTATTTATTATAATTTCTTTTATCAACGAACCTATTTATGGTACTCGAAATTCATTGAATTTATGGTATACGGACTAATAAGGTCATCAATATTCTTCCGAACATCAAAGTCCTTTGAACTCACTTTAGGATTTTATCCAAGAATTAATTCACATCATCTAAACAAATCAATAGACAATTTGTCAGGAAAATCAGAAAAAGGAGAAATAAATCTGTGAAGAAAGTTGTAACATTTCAAGACATTAAGGTTCTCCATTGTGAAAATGAAGACATAAAAAATACTGTAAAATCAATTCTAGATGAGAAATCAAGTAATTTCCCAAAGTCACAAGATTCTTTAATTCTTGTTAAACCAAATTTAAATAATTATTTACCTTCTTTACTTGGTGGCACTACAGATATTCGTATAATTGATGGAGTCTTATCTTATTTACATACATTAGGTTACAAAAATGTAGTATTAGCTGATGGATCAAATATAGGAATTCACCATAATAAGTTCAATATTTTTAATATCCTTGGATTAGATAGTCTTGCAAAATCATATGGTTACCGAGTAGTTGACTTAAATAACACAGATTCGATAGAAATCAAACTTGGCTCAAGAACTACCAAGTTAGCAAAAATTTGCAAAGAGAGCGATTACTTCATTAATCTACCAAAGATCAAGACCCATACAGAAGCTGGACTTAGTATTTGTATGAAAAACTTGATGGGTTGCCTCGTAGGTTTCAATAAGCGTCAAGTACATCTCGGTCTATTTGAAAAAAGGAGAAAGATGGGTGAACGATTATATCAGTTAAACCAAATTTTAAAACCAGATTTACATATTGTAGATGGATTAATTGCTATGGAAGGAGATGGGCCTAGTGCAGGAAAACCACGAAAGCTAGATCTACTAATTTATGGTGAGGATCCATTAAAGATAGATTGGCTTTGTGCGAAACTATTGGGATTTCAACCTGAAAAGATACCATATTTTCCCAAAAATTATTCTGAAAAGGTAGATAACAATAATATACCAATGTTCAACGATTTCAAAAAACCACAACTTAACATCTTTGGACAAATTTTCTTACGTAATCTTTTTGCTCATAGATTAAGAACTATTGGATTTCTTGATAAGATATTTATGAGCTCTTTTGTTTCTTGGGTTCTCATCTCGCTAGGAATAAGACAGGAAGATATCAACATTATAAGTAGTCATCCTAAAGTTAAGGAGCTTAGATTAGATCATTCAAATTGCGATTCATGCTCAATATGCTCTGTTTACTGCCCTGTAGACATCAAACTAGAGGAAGAAAATTTCGATTTCAAGAATTCAAAATGTATCAAATGTCTTAATTGCTATTATATCTGCCCAAATAATTCTATATCTATTGTTGGAGATAATGTATCTAAATTAGAAAGAATACGTCATCTTGTTCAAACTTCGAAAATCAATTGGTAATTGTTTACTAATATGCTTAAATGAAAGAGATATCTAATAAGAAATTAATCATATTAGTATTTAGAAATTTATCGAATAATGAAGTGAATAAAAATCATATATAAAATCAATAAGTTTTTTTTGGGAAAGTCGGAAAACTTATCTAAGTATTAATTAACGAGACTTTCAAGTGCATCATTGTTTGAATATTCACATTTCTTATCCTCCTATCTCAACGAACAAAGGCACTCCACTACTCTCACAGAATAGGCAATTCCAGTATTTCAACGAACCAACTTTCATTTATCCAATGGTTCCAGCATCAGCAGCAACTCTGCTAAAGAAACGTGGATATAACGTAGTGTGGGACGATGCGATAGCTGAGCAGATGGATTATGATAGATGGTTAGCTAATATAGGTAAAACTTTGCCCGATCTAATAGCTATAGAAACTAAAACCCCTACTGTAAATCTACATTGGAAAACAATTAAAGATATCAAGAACATAAGTCCCAACACAATCACTGTTTTATATGGTGACCATGTTACAGCTTTACCAGAAGAGAGTCTAATAAATTCCCCTGTAGACTATATAATTGTAGGGGGATACTATGATGTAATACTTCATAGTCTAGTTCATTCATTAGACCGAAATGAACCTATTGGCAAGGGAATTTGGTATAGAGAGAATGGACACATTCGAAATAAAGGGCTGTTTAGTCAAAGATGTAATCTAAATGACTTACCATTCATTGATAGAGATCTTACAAAATGGGAACTCTATAGCAAACATAATGGTAATTATAAGTACACACCAGGAACATATACTATGGTTGGCCGAGATTGTTGGTACAGATCTAAAGGAGGATGTACTTTTTGTTCTTGGACCACAACTTATCCAACATTTAATCTGCGTAGTCCTGAATCTTTATTGGATGAAATAGGATTATTGATTGAAAGATTAGGTGTAAGAGAAATTTTTGACGACACAGGAACTTTCCCCATTGGTAATTGGTTAAGACGATTCTCCGAAGGTATGATAGATAGGGGGTATAACCGTGAAGTATTGTTTGGATGCAATATGAGGTTTGGTGCATTATCTTCAGATGATTTTAAGCTCATGAAAAAGGCAGGATTTAGATTCTTGTTATATGGTTTAGAATCAGCCAACCAGAAAACACTAAATCTACTTAATAAAGGAATTACAGCCAAAGAACAGTTCGAAAGCTGCAAAAAAGCTGCAGAGGCGGGTCTTGATCCACATCTCACTATTATGTTTGGATATCCTTGGGAAAAGAAAGCGGAAGCAATAAGAACTATTGATATGGCTAAAGCCCTTATCAAAAAAGGATATGCCAAAACATGGCAAGTTACAATAATGATACCATACCCCGGAACAAAACTCTTCAATGAAGCAAAAAGTAACGGGTGGTTAAAAACTGAAGATTGGGCCAGATATGATATGAGAGAGTCTATATTGAATACTCCTTTAAGTGAAGAAGAAGTGCTTTCCATTACTCAAAGCTTATACAAAGTGGCTTTGGATCCAGAATTTATTATCAGGAAGATAGTTGGCATTAGAAATCTTGATGATGTTAAATTTATTATGCGAGGGGCAAGAAACATCTTCGGTCACATCAAAGACTTCAACCCAAATCAATAACCAAATCGATCAATCCAGTAATAATAAATATTCACCTTGTTTATTAAAATAAAAAAGAAAATTGAAACTAAAGCTTGAAAAATAATATTCGCCAGATATTGATACTGTATACCTTTAGAATTATTTCTATGAATGTATCTACAAATTTAGGAAACGTTTATGAGACAATCAAACATGAAAGATAATATTGAAACTAGGACTAACTTTTCTTACTAAAAGTGGGTCAGGACAGTGTGTCCCATATGGATTAATGTCAATTGCTACCTATCTTGAACAAAAGATGGATGCGATTGATGTTCAAATAATCGACACTAATTTCGAAAATGTTTATGAGACAATCAAACACGGAAAGTTCGATCTAATTGGAATTGGATCTATGACGATAGATTATCAAAAAACAATAGATCTTGCTAAGAGGATTAAAAACGATTTTAATATGCCAATTCTTGTAGGTGGACACCACATATCATCTCTTCCATCATCCTTCAAAGATTGTTTTGATATAGGAATATCAGGAGAAGGAGAAACTACAATGTTGGAACTTGTTCAATTATTCGAAAAAAAAATGAGGTTTAATGATAAAGAACTTGAAGGAATTAAAGGACTAATAATCCCTAAGAAAAATGATGGTGTATTTCTGACAGAAAGGAGAAAGCCTATAAGGCCTTTGGACGAAATACCCATACCAAATAGGAAATTCATCAATAAAGGGTATTTTAAAAGAAGACAATTGGATGTTTGGGGTGAATTTGGGATAGAAAGCAGCATCATTACTTCAAGGGGTTGCCCTTACAAGTGTATTTTCTGCTCAACTACCAGATTTTGGTCAGAGTTAAGATTTCATTCTCCAAAACATGCAGTTGAAGAAGTTTACCAACTGGTTGAGAATCATGGGGTAACCCACATACAGGTTTGGGATGATTTGTTTACTATCCATAAGAAAAGGTTACGAGAAATTGCTAAATTACTCCGTGAAGAAGGTTTAACAGAAAAAGTCAAGTTCAACGCACAACCTCGTGCTAATCTTATAGATGATGAATTATGTCAAATACTCAAAAGCATGAATGTGGAGATAGTGTTATTTGGTTTTGAGAGTGGAAGTGAAAGAACATTAAAGTACCTTAAGGGAGAATCCATATCTGTAGATGATAACAAGAATGCAATCAAGCTTTGTCAAAAACATGGAATCAAAGCCCAAGGTAGCCTAATATTTGGAAGTCCTGGAGAAACTCTTGAAGATATGGAAAAAACTTTGGATTTTATTGATTTTGCAAAGAAGAATAATGTAAACCACCTTTGGTCATTTGTTATGACACCATTCCCTGCAACTCCAATTTGGGATATAGCTCAAAAGCGAGGAAAGGTTGATGATAATATGGACTGGGACCTCTTATCACACCAAAATATTGACAAACCGTTATTACTAGATGACGATATTTCCGTTGAGGAATTCAAAAAAGTTTTTCTTAAAGGCCGAGCACAAATGCGTTATTTCAAATGGAAGAAAATCTTATCTTTTATTAGAAACAGCCCCCTAGAGACTTTGGGTATTTTTCTATTGCATCCAATTGAGAATCTAAAAAAACTCTTTCTAAAACATTCAAGCGATGTTGAAAGTAATGAGAATCCAAGCACTACATCCATTTAGACAAATTGAAAAGATTACCGAAAAAAATAAATATAATAGTGTTTTTCAATCAGGTTAGGCAAATAGAATTCTACCTCAATATTTGTATGGTATAATAATATTTTAATTGGGAAATATTAATAACTTTCGATATAGAAAAATAATATTTAGGTTTTGATAACTAGACCATGATTAAGAAGATTGTCATACCAGCTGCAGGATTGGGTACAAGGTTACTATCAATAACAAAGGAGATTCCAAAGGAAATGCTTCCACTTTACACACAGAGTATAAACGGAGGAATTTGTCTTAAACCTATTGTTCAAATCGTTTTTGAACAACTATTTAACACTGGTTTTAGAGAATTTTGTTTTATTGTAGGTCGTGAAAAAAGAGCAATCCAAGATCACTTTTCACCAGACCAATCATATCTCACACAACTCAAAACTTTAGGTAAACAACAAGAAACAAAAGACCTAGAAGAATTTTATGACAAAATTGAATCATCTACAATAGTATGGATAAATCAACCAAAACCAAAAGGTTTTGGTCATGCTGTTCTTCAAGCAAGATCATTCACAAATAATGAACCATTTATTGTTCATGCAGGTGACACAATAATTTTATCTAAAGATAAAAAACAACTGCAACAAATCACAACAACAAAGAAAGCTGCAACATTGAGCCTGCTTGAGGTTAAAGAAACTAAACATTATGGAATTGCAGAAATAACTGGATCAAATCCACCTTATTATGTCAAGAAAGTTATAGAAAAACCAGAAAAACCTACATCAAATTTAGCAATTATGCCTATCTATGCTTTTACAAAAAAAATTTATGAAGCATTAGACGAAACAAAGCCAGATGAAAGAGGAGAAATTCAACTCACGGATGGCATACAAAAGATCATCGAATGGCAAGATAAAGTGATAGCCTTCAAACTATCAGGTGTGTTGCATCTTGATATTGGAACCCCAGAAAGCTATTGTGACGCTCAAAACATCTCTTTTGAACATCTTACAAAAGGACAAATATAGATCTAGAATTATAATCTCATGCAGGATATCCAACACCATAATACTTAACATAATTTGGAACTGATTTCGAATTTAGGATTCTTCTTCCATCAATAACTATCAACTCTTTCTTTTTAGAAAACAAATCTGGATTGCCAAACTCTGGCCATTCAGTAGATATGATACATGCATTACAATCATTCAATGCTTTTTCCACCGTTTCTGCGTAATCAACTTTCCCTCTAAGCTTCTTCTTTACATTATTCATAGATTTAGGATCATACACTACGACTTTAGCATTTGCAGCAAGTAAGAGTTCAATTATGTTCATTGCTCTTGATTCACGAATATCATCTGTTCCCTCCTTGAAGGATAAGCCAAGAACAGCAATTACTTTCCCATTCAACGATCCAAGAGCTTTCTTTGCTATATTCAGAATGATCGAAGGTTGTCTTTCATTCACTTCTTCAGTTACCTTTAGAAGCATCGGATTTATACCATGAATCTCAGCTTTTGTAATTAATGCTGAAACATCTTTTTTAAAACATGAACCACCATATCCCAATCCTGCTGAGAGGAAGCCTTTATCACCTATCCGTGAATCCATCTCAATTCCCTTCTTAACATCAAGATAATCAATTGAAAACGCACTGCAAATATTTGCAATCTCATTTGCAAAAGACACATCTTTAGCCAGATATGCATTTCGAGCATATTTTATCATTTCAGCAGTCCTTAAAGAAGTACGCAAAACCTGCCCATTAAATCCAGAATACAATTTCATCAACATTTCACCTGAAATAAAATCGGATTCACCAATAACGATTCCGGTGTTTTCTGGATAAAGAAAATCAGAGATAGCTTGACCTTCCCTCAAGAATTCAGGGTTTACACACACGCCAAAGCCCTCAACAACCTTCAAACCAGATCTAACTTCAAGTTCCGGAATAACTACTTCCTCAGAAGTTCCAGGTAATACGGTACTTTTAACAACTACAATATGCTTTCCCACATAATTTTTCAAAGCAGTTCCAATAGAAGATGAAACACTACGAATCTGAGAAAGATCTATACCACCATTTTCTAAAGTTGGAGTTCCCACACAAACAAAAGAAAGATCTGAATCTAAAACGGCCTGCCCTAAATCAGTAGAAGCGATAAGCCGGCCTGATTCGACAACCTCTTTTAGAAGTGAATCTATATCTTTTTCAAAAATAGGGGAAACACCTCTATTAATCATCTCAATTTTTGATTCAATAATGTCCACACATTTTACCTGATGACCATTTGAAGCAAAACAAATAGCTGTAGTTAAACCAACATATCCAGTCCCAACAACCGCAACCCTCACATCACATCACTCACAAAGATACAAACAAACACCTTCTTAAACCACCCTACATTAATAAAATTAAATAATTATTCATTAGAAATCAATTTTCTCAGCCAACCAATAATATTATTGAATAGACCCATAGAAATCTAAATTGAAGGATTCCTTAATTAAATGGATTTTCAGATATTATGAAATTTCTCATTATTCAGATTCAAGAATTTTCTTGACCAATGAACGCTGCGGTTCATAGTCAAAAGATATTTTATCCTTATCCCATGGTTCCACAAACATTGATTCCTCTATAGCCTCCAGTAAATGAGCTATTCCTTTTGGGATTCTAATGATATCCATTGGTTTAGCCATCACTTCAATTTTTTCAATCGTTGAAGGATCTACCAATTTGAACCTAATTTTTCCCTGTAAAACAAGATGAACACTTTCTTTATCATGGTAATGCCCTCCACGGAGGGCTCCAGAATTCATTTGAAGAAACAAATATTCCTTATTATCAAAGATACCCCGGTAGGACGACACCCTAGGGTCTATAGCACTCTCCTCAAGAGAGATTTTATGAAACAGTTTTCGATTCAGACTAGAACATCCTCAATTATCAGATTATTTTTCTTCCTTAAAAATTTTGAAAAAACTCAACACTGAAA
>Ga0187827_10008169_pt1 | contig 11428 bp, 11 predicted proteins | sample ETNtaG_39_FD_167969 | JGI IMG/M metagenome (GOLD analysis project Ga0187827, IMG submission 167969) | Marine microbial and viral communities from oxygen minimum zone, Eastern Pacific Ocean - ETNP2014_SV_150_PacBio MetaG (Illumina Assembly) | ecosystem: Environmental > Aquatic > Marine > Hypoxic... | reverse complement strand
CCATGGTCTCAAGGGTGCCGGTGGCCCATCTCCAAGGTGGCGAACTCTCAGAGGGGGCGATAGATGACGCGATCCGACACTCGATCACCAAGATGTCACAGGTGCATCTTGTCGCCGCCGAGGGTTACCGCCGGCGAGTCGTTCAACTGGGCGAACACCCCAACACTGTGCACCTCGTGGGTGGTCCGAGCCTCGACAGTTTCCATCGACTTGAGCTTCTTGACCGTAGGACACTCGAAGAGTCCCTGGATTTTCGCTTCGGCCCTAGAAACCTGCTGGTCACCTTCCATCCGGTGACGCTTGAGGTCGCTACCGCGGCTGTGCAGATGGAGGAGATTCTTGCCGCGCTTGACTCCCTGGAGGACACGCACATTATCTTTACAATGCCCAACGCCGACATGGAAGGTCGGGCGCTGTTCGACCTGATTCAAGATTTCGTTGTCGATAGGCCCCAGTGCAGCGTGTACACATCTCTGGGCCAACTGCGGTACCTGTCCACGGTGGCACAGGTGGATGCGGTCGTCGGAAACTCTTCCAGTGGGCTGACCGAGGTACCGAGTCTCGGCATCGGTACTGTGAACATCGGCGACCGACAGCGAGGTCGACTGAAGGCGGCGAGCGTGGTGGACTGCGACCCTGATCGACAGTCGATTTCAGCGGCGCTCGCGCACATCCAGACTGAGGAGTTCCGCTCGGTGCTTGCCACGAGCAGCAACCCGTACGATCCCTACGGTGACGGCCAGACTAGCCGACGCGTGGTCGAGGTGCTACGCACTGTCGACCTTAGTGGCGTGCTCAAGAAGCGGTTTCTTGACATCCCGGCGGCCTGATTCATGACCGAGAACCTGGACCCGCTGGATTGGCACGCCGCCATCCTCACCTCTGGTGCAACAGTCGAAGAGGGGATTCGAAATCTCGATGCCTCTCACCTCCAGATCGTGCTGGTTGTCGGCGAAGGGGGTGATCTGATCGGTACGCTTACCGACGGCGACATCAGACGCGGACTCCTTCAAGGGGTCGGGCTGCAGGACGCCGTAGATGGTCTCATCAACACCGATCCACTCGTGGTGATGCCGACTGTCAGCCAAGAAGTTGTGCGACGCATGATGGTGGAGCACCGGATCCACGAGGTTCCAGTCGTGGACCCTGACCGACGAGTGGTAGGCATACACACTTGGTCTGAAGTATCAGTGGGTGCAGAGCGGACCAACCTGATGGTGATAATGGCCGGTGGCGAGGGACTGAGACTTCGTCCGTTGACCGAAGAATGCCCGAAGCCGATGCTACCCATTGGAGGTCGTCCAATGTTAGAGCACATAATTGAGCGTGCCGCCGCAGACGGCTTCCGCCGGTTCGTCCTTGCCATTCGGTACCTCGGCCGCATTATCGAAGCCCACTTTGGTGATGGCAGGGAGTTTGGTGTGGAGATCGAGTATCTCCGTGAGGACCAACCCTTGGGGACCGCCGGCGCTCTCGCGCTGTTGGACCCGCTACCAGCCGAGCCACTAGTGGTCACCAACGGTGACGTCGTGTCGTCAATCCGGTATGGGGAGATGCTCAACTACCACCGTCACCAGGATGCGCAGGCGACCATGGCGGTTCAACTCTATGACTGGCAGCACCAGTTCGGGGTGGTGCACACTGAAGGCGCGGTGATTACGGGGTATGAGGAGAAGCCGGTTGCCCGGAGCTACGTTAACGCTGGCGTCTACGTACTTGAGCCGGAGGTTGTGGGACTGCTGCATGCCGGGAGGCCGTGCGACATGCCGAGCCTGTTTAGCCGAGTACGGGAGAGGGGCGATCGGACAGTCGTGTTTCCGCTCCACGAGCAGTGGTTGGATGTCGGCCGACAGGATGACTACATGTTTGCCCAGGAATGGTTTGGACCTATCGGCTAGTTGTGATAACCGGGGACGTTGTCGTGCTATACACGTTGGTTGAGAAGTCAGGTCGTTCATACTTGAGTAGGTAGAGCCGCAGAGATTGCCTTGATCCAGATGAAGCGCATAGTGATCTTGACGGGTGCAGAGTTGAGACATGAGTTTTTCAGGAAGACACTGGCATCGTGGCCAGGAATTCATGTCCTAAGTAGTTATTGTGAAAACCAAGAGAACGATTTACGTAGTCAAGTTGTGGCCAGTAGAGAAGACCGACGCCTTCGGGTGAAGCACCTCAATACACGAGCGAACTCTGAGAGGTTGACTTTCGCAGAAACCATCTGTATCAAAACAGATACGTCAAATCCAATAGACTTGCCCAGAGGAACAATAAACAGTGATCAGCACGTTCAATCGATCATAGCTTCTTGCCCTGATCTTGTCCTCGCATACGGTTGCTCAATCATCAAGAAATCGTTACTGTCTGCATTTCCTGACTGTTTCATAAATGTTCACCTTGGTCTATCACCATACTATCGTGGTAGCGGAACAAACTTTTGGCCTCTCGTTAACGGTGAACCAGAGTATGTGGGTGCTACCTTCATGCACATAGATAGTGGCATCGATACTGGTGATATAATTCATCAGATTCGAGCAGAAATTGTGAGCGGCGATACACCGTCAACTATCGGAAATCGTCTAATAAAGAGGATGTCCTTGGTGGCAAGAGAAATAGTTGTCAGTTTCGACACCATTGTGCCGATGGTTCAACCTCTCGAGCCACCTGACGCCAAGAGGTATAGGTCCGAGGACTTCACCGAGTCCTCTGTGACTGAGCTCTATGAGAACTTCAAGAATGGACTAGTTGACAGATACCTCAATGAACAGGTTGAACGGTGCGCCAGGGTCCCGATCCTGAGCAATCCGTCACTCGATAGGGATTGCTCATGAAGGCCATCATGTACCACTATGTACGTCCATACGACCCAACCTATCCGTACTTCCAGTACTTGGATATAGACAACTTCGTTAGACAGTTGGAGTTTCTCGGAAACCACTATGGCTTCGTCAGTAAGGAGCAAATGTTGGAGTGTGTGTCTGAAGCTAGACCCACAAGGGGCGTGGTATTGACCTTCGACGATGGCTTTGTTGACCACTTCCAATGGGTGTTGCCCGAATTGAGAAAGTTGGGCTTGTGGGGAATTTTTTATATACCGACAGCACCGTTAACCGTGGGTCGAATCTTGGATGTACATCGAATCCATTTGTTGCTTGGTCGCTATGGGGGAGAAGAGATTGCCGATGTGCTTGGTAACCTCATTTGTGAGGAAATGTTATCAGACAAACTAGTGAATGAATTCCGTACTTCAACCTATTTGAAACAAGATAATGAAGGAAGTGTAAACTTTGTGAAGAGAACCCTCAACTACTTTATTGATGCTAGATACCGTACCATCGTTATCGATGACCTAATGGCTACATACTACCCAAGTGACGGAGAACTCGTTCAGAGTGTGTACATGTCGAAGGCAATGCTTTCCGAGATGCAAGACGCTGGAATGACTCTTGGCAGTCATTCCGTTAGCCACTGTGTAATGAGTCAATTATCAATTGAAGAGCAAGAAAACGAGATTCGGGACTCGTTCAATATGCTTGAAATGATTACAGGTAGTACGCCTATAAAGACTTTCTGCTATCCCTACGGTGGTTACCATACCTTCTCACGTGAGACGGAGGCGCTACTCGATAGCTTCTCGTGCTTGTTCTCGTTCAATGTGGAATCTAGGGATATCTCAAGAACCGATCTGGCTGAACGTAGGCAGGCTCTGCCGCGATTCGACTGCAGTGAATTTCCGCATGGAACTAGGGGAGACAGCCTCCTGCCGGGTGGTTGTGCTACCGTCGTTTTGGATCATGACTGACACCGCTGCTGAAGCGGGTATTGGAAGGCCTGCGCGGGCCGTGGTAGTCGGTGCTGGATCGATCGGAGCGCGTCACCGGAGGGTTCTCGCCGACCTCGGGCTTCGTGTGCGCGTTGTCAGCCGTCGTTCGGGTTTCGGGGACCATGGCGCAGTAGGCGAGGCCGTGACCAGTTTTGACCCTGGGTACGTTGTCATTGCGACAGAAACCGAGAACCATGCCCGAGCGCTGGCCGATCTGGCCGCATCCGGTTTCACCGGACGGGTGTTGGTGGAAAAGCCGATTCTTCCCGAACCGGGTCCAGTTCCAGTGGATGGCTTCGAATGGATTGGAATTGGCTACAACCTGCGGTTCCACCCGGGCGTGGCTGCCCTACGGTCGGCGATCGGTATGGACCGGGTACTCAGCGCACATGCTCGGGTCGGGCAATATCTTCACGAGTGGCGGCCTGAACGTGACTATCGCGACACCGTTACTGCCGGACCTGCTGGAGGTGTATTGCTTGAGTTGAGCCACGAGTTGGATCTGCTCAACTGGCTAGTTGGTCCTACAGACGTGTTGTTCGGTGCGGCGGTCCACACCGGCACGCTTGAGATTGAACGTGATGATCTGGCAGTTGGTGTGTTTTGCCTGCCGGGCGGAGGTCTGGCATCGTTCGAGTTGAACTGCATTGATCGAACACCCCACCGTTCGTTGACCATGACAACCACGAAGCGCACGGTTGGTTTGGACCTGCTAACCGGGCAACTTCAAGTTGACGGTGAGGTCGTCTACGAGTGTTCCGTTGCTCGAGACGAGTCATTCGCGGCAATGCACAGAGCGGCACTCAAGGGTGGTCAAGATGTGTGTTCGGTGGCCGAGGCGATGACCATTGTGTCCCAGGTGCAGGAACTGCGTAGCGGCCACGTCCGGGTGGACGCACAATGACAAGAATCTGTGGGGCTTGAGTGTCAGGTCGCGGGAGAGTAGTGCAGGGTGGTGTGTCCGGTGATTGACGACCGGTGCGTCTTGGGAGCGATATTCGCCCGTGGTGGGTCCAGGGGGGTGCCGCGGAAGGGCCTACGTATCGTTGGAGGTCGTACGCTTCTGGAGATTGCCGTGGAACATGCGAGCGCCGTGTCACGGTTGGATGCCATAGTCATCTCGACGGATGATGAGGAATATGCGTCTGTGGCGGAACGCGCGGGCGCATCGGTTCCGTTTCTTCGACCGACCATCCTGGCCTCCGACACAGCAGCCGAGATCGATGCGTGGCGGCATCTCATCACGCATATGGAGAGTAGGGGGAAGCGCCCGGACATCCTGGTCACGTTCCCAGTCACGGCCCCGCTGCGTATTCCGGCGGATGTGGACGCTGCACTAGACCTGTTCCTAACCAGTGGTGCTGACCTCGTTGTCACCGGCACGCCGGCGGCCCGGAATCCGTACTTCAACATGGTCGAACTTTCCGAGGAAGGCTGGGCGAAAGTGGCCGTCGGGTCATCGACCGGCATTGCCCGCCGACAGGACGCACCAGAACTCTGGGATCTGACAACCGTGACGTTCGTCGCCGATACCCAGTATGTGTTGGAAACCGAACATCTACTGGACGGCCGCGTCGCCCTGTCTCCGGTCCCAAAGGAGCGGGCACTCGACATTGACGACGAGTTTGACCTCTTTGTGGCTGACCTCGTGCGAAAGGAACTTGACAGATGACTACGTGCGACTTCTCGTCACTCTCGGGACGTGTAGTTCTTGTTACCGGCGGTGCTGGACATATCGGTTCGACGCTCGCGTCGGCCTTCCTGCAGCAGGGTTGTTCAGTGGTGACCGCTGACCTGATGGAATCCCCGGCGTTCAGTGACATCGATGGTTGCCACACCCATCTGAGGGTCGACCTAGCTGATCTGGCGGTGGCCGCTGAGCTGCCGTCGCGTGTTCTGCACGCCTTTGGCCGGTTGGACATCGTGGTCTGTGCGGCAGCATTTGTCGGCACCTCCGCAAGCGAGGGGTGGACGGTTCCCTTTGAGGAACAGGACGAGTCGATGTGGGATCACGTGCTCGCGGTCAACCTGACCGCGAACTTCGCTCTCATAAAGGCAGCCGCCGAACCACTGGCTGCGAGCGGTGTCGGATCTGTAATCCTTGTGAGTTCAACCTACGCCATCGTTGCACCGCAACCATCGCTGTACGAAGGCTTGCCAATCAACAATCCGGCTGGCTATGCAGTCAGCAAGGCCGGAGTCACGCAGTTGGCGCGGTGGTTGTCGACCGCAATGGCCCCCGAGGTGCGGGTCAATGCCCTCACGCCGGGGGGGGTGTACCGCAACCATGATCCGGAGTTTGTCCGCCGGTATGAGAATCTTACGCCACTGGCGCGAATGGCCTCCGAGGATGACTTCGTGGGCCCTGCGCTATTTCTTGCATCGGATCTGGCGCGTTACGTAACAGGTCATGATCTCGTCGTGGACGGGGGTTTCTCCGTATGGTGATCGCGCTAGATAAGAGCGAACGCAACTCTGGTAGCCGAACAGTCTTCTTTCTGGACTACGAACTGTGGCTTGATGAGGTTCGGTGGCTCAATGGCTTGAGGCTTAGTCATGGGTTCGACCAGAGGGAGAATGGGCTGTGAGTATTCTCGGTCGACTTGGAGCAATGGTCCGCGCGACGAGGGAGAGGCGTCTTGGGTCGGCGATCGCGTCAAGGGCGCGGTTACTCCCATATGCGATTCGTGATCCCGCAGGCAGTCGTGTCGAACTTCATTGTCCTGAGTACGTCAAGCCGAGTGGTGAAGCGGTCGAGGTTGAGATCGTGGACCGCGTGTTCAAGGCGTACCGCGCGATGGTCGAGTATCGGGCCAAGATCGACGAGTTGTATCAGCCGTCGTCGCTATGGCAGCAAACACTGGATGCCTGTTATTGGCCCCTGGCGGCTGGCGTTGAGGAATGTGATCAGAATGTGGTTCACCACTTTCTGGCCAACTTTGGCGCCTGGAGGACGAATCTAGGGGTTGAGAACGTAACTCTTATTAGGGAGAACAGCAGATCGGTTATTCGTCGTCGCTGGCTACAGCACCAGGTCTTCTTGAACCAGGTCCAGATATGGAGGTGGTACTACAACGACCGGAACCCTCTTGAACTCCTTTCATATCCGCGCCACGGAAACCAGTCAGGAGCCTTCGTAGATGGTGTGTTCGTTGGAGTTGGAAGCGTCGGGGTGGAGATTCATGGAGAGTTGATCTCCAACCTGATAAGCGACATCGATCGGCCAGTATTGGCGGATCTGGGAGCCGGATACGGCAAGTTCGACTACTTCTGCCTACGGGACCATGAACGGTTCTGTTTCATCGACTTCGATCTTCCCGAAACACTCTGCTTGGCTGCCTACTACATGATGATGACCTGGCCCGACAAGGAGGCACTTCTCTTCGGTGAAGGAGATTTCGCACCTGACTCCCATGAACGCTACGACCTGATCTTCATGCCGTCATGGGAGATCGAACGGCTGGGCGACGCCACGGTCGACGTGTTCCTCAACAAGAACAGTCTTGGCGAGATGACGGCCGCGGCCGCCTCAAACTATGTGCACCACATCTCTAGATCAACGCGGTTTTTCTACCACATGAACCACGACAATTACCCGAATGTCTACAGCGGATCTGACAGAGGATTACTCGCTCACGAGTATCCTGTCCCGGCGGATTGTTTCCGGTTGGTCCACCGAGGCGTAGACATCATCCACATGCTGCATCGCGGTGGTCTCAACTTTGGAATGGACATTTTCTGTTATCTCTACGAGCGCAAGACCTGAGTTGGGCATGTTGGGAGTTTCTCCAGAAATACTAGGTCCTGGCCCTGATTGTACTTGAGGTCAAATACTGGGTAGCTACGTCGGTCCAGGGGAGCCTCCGTCGGGGATGTGAAGGTCCTCGATACTGGCCAATTTTGGGTGCACCAAGACGGCCAACAGCCCGCCTAGACGAGTCCGCTCCCCGAGAGTGTTCATGGTCTGGGTGGCCCACAAGGTGGAAGCCATTGTGATCGGACTGTGCTCCCGTGACGCGCAGAGCGGGCCAGCCTCACTAGCCGTTTGCCGGTCACCCTCAGAGCATGCATGACGAGTCGTACAGGACGTGCCGTCCAGCCTCGCCGCCAACCCGTTTTCACCACCAAACTGACGGAATGGTCCAATCGTCTGAACAATCGGCCATCGAGAATCCGATCCAGAAACTCCTCTGTCTCCACATCCTTGCCACCATGAAAACCCCTGACAGGGCCGTAGCCGCCGAAGGTCAAGATAACAAGCAGTCGGAGACCAGACAGTCGTTCGGCTAGTCCTGACGAACTCCGCTCCACAGAGGCTGCTAGCACACTCACAACACGCAATGCGAACAGCCGCTTCCCCTCGACGGAGGCAGGAGCGGAGATAGAAGCGTTGTCAGCACGGTATGCCGTGTACTTCCCCTTGAGCCCACGAATTGGACCGAGGTGGCTCAAGCGGATCTTGAAGTCGAAATCAGAGACACCAAACCACTCGGGGCGCTCATCAAATCGGAGTCGACGGGCGGTAGGTCCGTCAATCAGTAAGGAAGATGTCCCAACGTGACCTCCCGCTACCAAGCGATGCCTGGTGCAATCACGGTAACCCCTGCCGCCGGCCAAGCGATTCCACCTCGGCTGTCCTGAGAAGTACGTGGGTTGAGTGCTGACAGCGACAGTTCCGTCACCACTGTTGATGGTCATTACTTGCGCCGCCAACTTGAGGGGGTGCCAGACATCGTCATCATCCAGGAATGCGATTAGATCTTCCGTGCTGGCGTCGATAGCGATATTCCGCTTCACCGCGAGTGAGTTCCTACCCTCTTCGTTGGTAGAAGGCAGAGCGATCACATTTTCGAGTCTTGAGAGCACTCCGTCAATGCCGGGGCGCTCCAGATACACAATGTAGATACGTACCTGGCCTTCGTATTGCTGCGCCTCAACTGATGCAACTGCCTGAAGCAGTTCGTTGACGCGATCGTGATTGGGAATCACGACACATACCGATGGCCAGCGTTCATTCAACACATCGTCAGGTTTCGGCCAAGCATCTACGCCAACCGGCCAACTCGGGGTCAAGATCGAAATACTGCTCCGCCGGTCGAGGCGACGGAGGCTGATGATCCAGTGAGAGGAAGGCTGCCAACTCCTCTGATGTTGAGACGAACTCAACGTCAGAATCGCCTCTCAGATCGCTCAAGTTCAGTTGGGTTGGACTCAATGCAACAACCATTGGCCAGCCGAAGACGCGTACATTAAGTGCGGATGAAGTCCCGTTGCAAACTAGGACCAGGTCGCAGTCTGTAAGTAGATCCTCCACTTGGCCATCAACAAGTTGCCCGCCCACGGCAGTCAACTCAGTGCTGTTGGGCAAGTAGCCAGGATGTGGCTTCACCGCGACATCAACTTGCCTATCGGCCTTCGCGATCGCCGCCGCCAAGAGTGAAAGGGCGAACGACGTTCCGATGCTGCTCAACTCACAGAAAACCAAGAGCCGACGCCGACCTGTCGGTGGACTCCACCGGAGGTCCGGTCGATGGACAAGGCGCCCGTAACGCGCAGCTTCACAGCGAAGGAGAAACCCGCTCGGTGCCTCGTCGCCTCGGAGAGACCGGTATGCCATTGGCCCATTCACCGCCAAGTGGTTCGGTTCAGGAACTCCCCGCTCAAGCCGCCTTTCCCAAGCCTTCCAGTCCTGTTGGTACTTGAGGTCCCAGAAACGGACCGTAGCGTGTGCAACGCCTACCAGGCGTCCATGTCCGTGTCTCTGCCATGCATGGATTAGCGCTCGCTCCCATGCGATGTTTTCGCAGAGGTAGTAGCCGCTCGCCTGGGTTGGCATTTCGACAGCGATCCGGTCAAAGAGTTCAACAAACCAAAGGTTTGTGAGCGCTTCAAATCCCCGTAGTGAGAGGACAAAGTCCTTTGCCATAACGGAACGTAGCCAGGGAGAATCACCCTGGCGGGCTCCGCGACCGGTAAACGGGCGAACCCGTATCGATTGGACTAACAGGCGAACCCATTGACGCAGTACCCGGACGAGTACCCCGATGGAGAGGTACGCCTCTAGGAAGGTGTGTGTGTCAGACCTGGAGGGGTCATCGTTGAATCGTCCAACCAGATTGATTGACTCGTCGACATCAGGCGCGCTATGTGCACCAAGGTAGAGGTGGACCCAGTTGTGACTCCAGCCCCACTCATCCAATATTCCTGGAATCCCTTCCCAGTAGGTGGACTGATGGCGACCGACCTCGGCTTCCTCCCGGTCAAGGTTCATGAAAACGGAACAAAAGAAAACCGAGTGATCCCCGTGTGGCCAAGTGGGCTCAGCCAGTCGCCGAAATCTCCACCGTCGACACACTAGTTGTCCGAAGAGAACTATCGCCTGAAGCGTGTGCGGATGCGGCTTCAATCGTTTCAGTTGGACACTCAATGAACGCCTTGGCGGGTTTCCTCGCGCGAACTGGACGCCGACTCTAAGACAGAGACCCCTTACAGCCTTTGTGACAGGTCTGTTTGCACCGATCAACAGGACAGTCGGCGGAGACTCCTCTTGGAGCATCTCCTCAAGCGCCATGAGGCGGAGCACAGTCGCGATTGAATCAGATCGCCAAGGGCTCCGTTCAGCTGCACGCGTCATCCACCAGTAGCTCAGCCCGTTCCGGAGTTCCAACTTGTCGACCAGTGAACGGCCGCGGCAATCGGTATCAGCAAGCTCCTCAATCCACCGCAGGTATCGGTCCCTAAGCCGATCTCCATGACGCTCAACATGAGCGAGTAGAGAGCGCTGGTGGTCTCCTTCGATGCAATGGTTCCAGAGGTAGTGGAGGCGTCCATCGGGGATTTTCTCGGGGGCGGAGCCATTGGCCCAGACGACGACTTGGCGTCCGGTCATCGGAAGATCGGATCAGCCAAGGTTGCCGGCAAGCTTCATTAGACGATTCACCCGTTGTAAGTTGTCCAGCGTGCTGGCGGCATGCTAGCAGCGAGTGGGTTGGAGTTGAGTCCCGGGTAGTGGTGTATCGGCGGAGAGGTCAGTCGGGCGTGAGGACCACCGCGTCATCTTCCGGGTAGTCCGACAAGACAGACCAGAAGGGGGACACGGTGGTCAACACCAACAACATGGGCGTACCCGAGTAATGGCCCAGTTCGCAGGGCAGTTCCTCGACGCCGCCATCGGCACGGTCGGTGCGTGACGAGGTGCTCAAGGTCGATATTGCCAGGGTGCATGTCGACAACTTCGGGGTGTACGGCGCTGACAAGGTGTGGGTGCAGCTCAACCGTGAGGGCATTGGCGTGGCTCGTTGCACCGTGGAGCGCCTGATGCGTGATCTGGGGCTCCGTGGTGCTGTTCGTGGCAGGCCACGGCGCACCACGATCACCAACGACGCTGCTGTTCGGCCTCGTGATCTCGTTGACCGTGATTTCACCGCTGTGGCTCCGAACCGTCTGTGGGTCGCGGACCTGACCTATGTGAGGACCTGGTAGGGGTTCGTGTACGTCGCGTTTGTCACCGACGTGTACTCGAGGCGCATCGTGGGCTGGCAGGCCAGCCGTTCACTCAAAACCGATCTGGCGTTGCACGCCCTGGAGCAGGCCGTGTGGGAACGTAGC
>Ga0187827_10008165_pt1 | contig 11431 bp, 12 predicted proteins | sample ETNtaG_39_FD_167969 | JGI IMG/M metagenome (GOLD analysis project Ga0187827, IMG submission 167969) | Marine microbial and viral communities from oxygen minimum zone, Eastern Pacific Ocean - ETNP2014_SV_150_PacBio MetaG (Illumina Assembly) | ecosystem: Environmental > Aquatic > Marine > Hypoxic... | reverse complement strand
TCTCAGCGCACAGTACTTGCCTGGGTAGTGGCGTTACGGCAGCCGCTGACAATGCCGATTCGCAGTCTTTTTGATAGTCGAGGGAACGGGCCCTCATACGAAAAATCTGTCGGGAAAAGTTTATCAACCATGATACCCTCGCTTTTCAACAATCTATCAACAGATGGATTCAATCCACCACATCGGTTTCGGGAGGCAGGACTTCAACGGCCATGAAAATAGCCGGTGTGATCGTCTCATATTGGTGCCACGAGTAATTGCCGTTTTCATCGAACATCGGATTGTGGGCGGCGCCCGGAGCCATGGGTATCTCGAGATACAGAGTATCGATATCTTTTTCCAAACTCTGTTGCATCTTACCGTAGCCGACTATCTGGGTATGGACTTCTTTCAAGAGCACATCACCGCAGTGGACGTGGTCCTTGTGAAGTCCGACCTTGAGCGGCACACTGCCCGAGTGATACATGTTCAGTCGGACATAGCCAAGTACAGCCTTGGGCGAGATATAGTGACTAACGCCTTTGAGTCTCTCCTCTTTGCGAATATTGATGAATTATTTCATGAACGAAAAGGTAAATCCCACCTGATAGGTGATCGGCGCCACATTTCCATCCTGGTCCGCCCACTCATCCATGGTAACGAACACGCAGTTCTTACAGCTGACCCGGTTGATATTGATCAGTTTCACCAAGGACACATTGGAGTTTGGATTCGGATTTCCGAATATCGTGGAAATTTATTTTTTTTCTGCTCCGACGATTCCTTGATCCGCAGGAATTTTTCAGACAGGACTACAGAGTCAGCGTTGGCCAGGATTTTATTGCGAACCTCCGGATTGTCGTGCTACTCGATCTCCTCTAGGGTCATTTTCGCTAATCACGCCAGCAAGGCACGATCCTTGACAGGACAAAAATACTCCGGTACAAAATCAAAACCACCTTTCATGTTCCTCACCATCACTATCGAACAATTTTAACAGGCTGGCCGCTCTCAAGAGAATTAGACATCGCCTCGAGGGTGCGTGTGTTTTCGATGCCGTCAATTCCATCACATATCAGATTGGTCCCATTCTCGATACAGTCAAGAAAGTGAAGAATACTGTCGTAACAAAAACCCTTGAGCCTTCCGTAAACAAGGTTTTGCGCATAAAGATCTCTGGAACTACCCCTTCCATTCTGTTCCGTATAGGTAACACAGGCATCGCTCGTATTAAACTCAATATTATGCATTCCTCTCTCACACAAGATCTCCGCCCGGAACTCTCCAAGACTAGGAAGAACATCGGGAAGAATCCAAGAGTTCTCGATAGTGGCCACTCCGCCGTTTTCGAACTCTAGAATGGAAGCGAAGAAATCGGGACTGTCGATACCTGCAGCCTGTAGAACCTCTTTCCTGGAAACCGTGTATGCCTTCACCACGTTCGATTCCATAATAAAGCGGGCTAGGTCACAGGCATGGGCACCGAGGAACCACAGTACAGAAGATTTTGAAGACCAATTCAGCATGGTAAAGGGCACATTCTTGGTATTGCTGTGTCTGATATACAAGTACTTAGGAGCACCCAAAGAACCGTCGGCGATGCTATCCTTGGCTGTGACAAAGCATGGATTCCAGCGGTTATGAAAATCCGGCATAAGTATCACTTTATTCCTTTTCGCAGCTTCATTCATTTCAATCGCATCCGCTAGTGTTGTCGCCATAGGCTTTTCGACCAAGATATGCTTTCCGGCATTTGCAGCATCTACAACTGGCTGCTTGTGAGCAAAGTCCGGTGTTACCACAGCAACCGCGTCAATTGAGGAATTACCCAGCATTTCTCTGTAGTCCGTATATACATTCTTTGCACTATACTTTTTTGCAAGAGTCTCCGCCTTTTCGGGAATCAGGTCGCATACAGCAAGTAGTTCGGCATTCGGGGCGAGATCATACGTTATGCAGTGCGTCTCCGCCCAAACTCCAGCTCCTATTACACCCATTCCAATTTTCATCTTTACATTCCTCCTTCGAAATTTTTTCAACCTGTAAATCTAATGTTTACCCTTACACTGGAAAACATGATTCGTTACCCCCTTCGGTCAGTTTTCGAGAGCCAGAACTCTGCGGAATTGAGTTTATGCTTTGTGAACACGCTCTTTTCCCTCCAAGCAAGTGCACCATCAATCAGTCTTTTGGTGGTGAACTTGGGCTCATAACCGAGCATTCGACGTGCCTTGTCAATAGAGCACTCGAAATCCCACACCGTGTCTAGATTGGCTTCGAAATATTTTTGACCGGTTTTTTTTGCAATATACTTGACTGCAAAAGCTTGAGATGTGGCTTCAGGGCCGAGAATATTGAAGGCTTCCCCCGGTGCTGTATCGCTCTATAATGCCAGAATGATGCCCTGCACGGCATCAGACACGTGCGTATAGTGTATGTGCCAGGAGTGGCCGTCCGGTCCATAGGGAATGCATAGCTCATCATCGGGTATGTTCAATTTTTCAAATGCCTCTCATGGGCGAGCAATTTCATCACGACAGAGAACGGTAGCAGGATAAGTCGCGTGACTGTGAAGTATTGTATTGATTCCTTTTGCTCCGAAGCATGTGAGGAATTCGTCTTGTGCCATTACACTGCCGAAGCGGGTGGCCGTCACCTCAAATTCGTAATTGGATTCTCGCCAGGCCTCGAAAACAATGCTATCATTGAGATTCTTTGTTAAGGGATACAGGAAATGCGGACGCTTCGGGGCATCCTCGTAAATCGGGTTACTTGAATGACAGAAGGGAGAGTACACAGCATCGGAGCTTCCGTAGACCAGACGTTTGATAACCGCACGCATGGCGCATCGTGTGATAAACCATGTGCCCCTGACATTGATGTCCATTTAGGTGTTCTCGTCCATGTCCTTGGAGGCCAACATGCAGGGAGCCAGATGTGCAACCATCTCACAGCCGGCAACCGCCTTTTCAATCGATTCCTGATCCAACAAATTTCCATGAATTATTTCACGAGGAACATCTTCGAATCGCTTGACAAATGGATCACACGGTAGAACGAAAGCTTTTACAATGTAACCTCGGTTACCCAGTTCGCGACAAACCAGCGAACTTATGCGTCCGGTAGCACCAGTTACCAAAACAGTTTTGTCCATCTTCGACACCATTAACAACTAATAGGTTTGTGCTCTAAACAATTACTGTCATGATAATCACTCAAGGCACCGCTTTTATACGCCAACTTCCTCGCTTGGATCGTGGCCATAAGTTAGAAATTTTGATACAGGAGTATAAGGTCACCGTTCACCCCGTAATCCAATATTCCCTTGTTGAGCCCCTAAATCCGGGCTGGATTGCGAGAACACAGGATAGATGCCTCCCGAATCGACAGGCCAAATACCCATACGGCGTTGCGAAAACTCTGCAGCTGGGTGAGGCAGGAAGCTGATAAACTATCATCGGAAACCCGTCGCATGCCACGGTCGACAGTGACCTCTACCTGTTCTCCGTCAGCCAATCCGTCGTAGATCCCCGGCGGAATTCCCGAGCCCTGGAGACTATCTGTTACAAAAACGACCCACTCAATTCCCTTACAACGTAGCTTTTTTTCAATGAGTAAAGGATGCACTTGCACCCCGTGGACGATCTCAAAGTTCAGAGAGTCCTCAATCTGGATGTAGTCGGTTATCCGTGCAGGATATACGCCTGGATCAACCTGTTGGGCTACATCGAAGGTATCGTACAGATGAGTCACCAGGGCGATTCCCGCATCGACACCAGCTCGGGTTTGTTCAAGGGTGGCGCCCGTGTGCGCAAGACTGACCACAATGTTCTTTTCTCTGGGCCATTGGATAAAAGGAATTACCCCATCCAACTCCGGCGATACATCCCAAATCTGCATTTAGCCTTTGGCAGCTGAATACAAGGCCTCCGACTTGGTCGTATCGATTCCACTGAGGGAGGAGGAAGAGCCGGCGCCTGACTTTGCTACATACATAATCTCGGGTCGGAAGCCCAGAATGTTGGGAGTATCGCGTAAATCATTCGTCTCAGCCATTACCTCTAGTATGCGGTGACGGTTGGTTTCAAGGGATCCGTAGTGCGTCGGGACGCAGGCGGTAACTCCCTCTTCGGAGTTGGAGCTTCAAATACTCAAGCAGCGATCCTTCCTGAACTGACAAGTTTTTTAGGCCATGGGTATGCAGGTCGATCAAACCGGGAACAGTGAGTAGATCCTCAGCCTCAACAACTCGCTCTCGAGAGTAGGCTTAGAGTTTACGAACGATTTCCCGGCACCCTCCCGTCAAGCATATGTCCGTGCTCTCCTTTAGTCTGTCAACGTGTAAAACCGCACTATTGAGGATGACCATGAAATTATTAGCTACAGCAGGAAAAGGATCGGAGGGGACTCGCGATCCGCGACGCTCGGCGTCCTACCAGGCGCTCCATCCGCCGTCGACCACGATGTTGGCTCCGTTGACGAATCCCGAGCCATCTGCAGCCAGGAACACCACCGCGGTCACGAAGTCCTCGGGCGTGCCGTTACGTCCCACCGGGGTCATGCCTGCGAGTCGCTCCCGAAGCCGCTCCCCTTCCTTATCGGCCTTCGACCAGGGGATCATGCCGGGACTCAGAGCGTTGACCGTGACCCCGGTGGTGCCGAGCTGACAGGCCACATAACGGGTGAGACCGATCACCCCGTGCTTGGCCGCCGTGTACGCACCGGCGCCTCCCCGCGACAACGTGTTCTGTTTGTCCTGGCCGAGGAAACCGTAGATGGAGGCCACGTTGATGATCCGGCCGAACCCCCGCTTGGTCATCTTGGGACTCAGAAGATGGATGAGCCGCATGGATGCCACCACGTTGATCTCGTAGGTACTCCGCCAATCGTCCGGAGTCTGCTCCGGCCAGGGCTTGATGAACGGATCACCACCGTGGTTGTTAACCAGGATGTCGATGTGCTCGGTCATCTGATCCAGTTCTTCGTACACCGCATCACCAGTGAGATCGCCCACGATGTAGCGGTGCTGCGGACCCAACTTTGAGAAGGTCTCGGCAAGGGCATCGGCGCTGCGGGCCACACTAATAACCTGGGCCCCGTGGCCGGCGAGGCCGTGCACTAATGCCCGCCCTAGCCCGTAACCCCCTCCGGTCACTAAAGCCGACTTCCCGCTCAGATCGAACATGTTCTCATGAATGTTTAAGTTCATTTTGACTCCTTCTTTAATAACTGACGGGGGACTTAAATCTCAATAAAAGCCCCCATCTATTGATAAATTAAATTCTGGCGGCCGGCCTCTTTCCAGTCGGCCGCTGCAGGGCTAAACACGTTTAGGCCTTGAGGCTCACCATCCGTGCGGATTGCACCAGTGAGGTCGTGTACGGATCTGAGGAGCAACTCAAGATCTCCGTCATCGGTCCGGCCTCGATGATACGACCATCCTTCATCACGATGATCTGCTCACAGGTTCGACTGATAACCGCCAGGTCGTGGGAAATCATCACCAAGGTCAGACCGAGCTGTGCCCTGATATCCATAAGCAGGTTCAACACCTGAGCCTGGACCGAAACGTCGAGGGCGCTGGTGGGCTCGTCGGCGTAGAGGACGTCTGGATTGACCGAAAGTGCGCGAGCCACCCCAACCCTCTGCAACTGCCCACCGGACAACTGATGCGGATAACGGGGGAGAATTTCGTCCTTTAATCCCACCCGCTCTAACCAGCCGGCGATCTCCTCATCGGAGGGTATGCGGCGTTCGATAGCTCTGACAGGCTCACCCAAAGACCGGCGGATGGTCATGCGTGGGTCGAGGGATCGCCGCGGGCTCTGGAATACGATCTGGTTTTGGCGGCGAATCTGCCGCGGGTCCGAATGTAGCCAATCCTTCATATACCGGCCGTCGAACCTGACCTCACCCCGCTGATGAACCATGAGACCGCACAAGATTCGCACCAGCGTGGACTTCCCCGAACCTGATTCGCCGACCACGCCGACCGAAGAGCCCCGCTCGATGTCCAGGTTGAGGTCCTGGAGGGTCCAAGGTTGCTTCCGCCGCCGTCCTGGGTACCTGAAATGCAGTCCGCGGGCTTCAACGAGTGACATCGGTGACTCCTCGAGTGTCGGTGACAGCTCTGATCGGATTCCAGCATCTGAACAGGTGACTGTCGAGTTCCACGGTCTCAGGCGACTGAGCACACTTCTCGGTCTCGGCCACACATCGACCCCGGAACCGACAGCCGGATGGGAACTTATCGAGTGAAGGCACGGAGCCGCGGATGGTATTGAGGGCTTGATTGACGACCTCACTGAGGTGCTCGTCTTCGGCAATCCCCGGATTGGCAGAGATCAGCGCATGAGTGTACTGGTGGAACGGCTTGTTGATGACCTGATCCGCGGGACCGAACTCAACCATCTGGCCGCCGTAGACCACGGCGATCATCTCGCTGATAGACTGGATGACGCCGAGATCGTGAGTGACGAACAGCAGGCTCATATTTCGCGAAGCGCTCAATTCGCGGATCAGGTTCAGAATGCCGTTCTGCACCGTCACGTCCAGAGACGTGGTCGGCTCATCGGCTATGAGTAGCTTGGGATCGCAGGCGATTGCGATGGCGATGAGAACTCGCTGCTGCTGCCCGCCAGACAACTGGTGCGGATATCGGCGCAGGAGGCTTTTTGCGTCGCGCAGATGGACTTGGGTCAGCAAGTCCACGACGCGTTCCCGCAACTGCCTCTTGGGAAGATCCATGTGCAGATGGATCGCCTCGGAAACCTGCCGTCCGATCTGCATCATGGGGTTGAGTGCCTTGGCGGGGTCCTGGAAGATTACACCGATCTCCGGTCCCCGCACTTCGGAGAAATCCCGGTCAGTCAAGCCAACCAGCTCCCGGCCGTTGAACCGGATCGATCCAGTCACGACAGCTTCGTTAGGTTGCAGCCCAATGATGCTCATAGCCGTCATGGTCTTGCCCGAACCAGATTCGCCCACGATCCCGAGGCGCCGGGCGGGCGGAAGGGTGAGTCGCTCGATGTCGACGATGGTGAACGGACCGATGGTCACTTTCAAATCGCGAATCTCGAGCATCATAAGATCTCCGAAGTCGAGGACTGCTGCGGATCGAGGATGATCCGCAGCCCGTCGCCCAGTAGGTTGAATCCAAGCACCGTGAGCACTATTGCTACGCCGGGGAAGAACATGAGGGTGGGAGCTCTTTCGAGCAAGGGTTGGGACTCCTGCAGGAGCCGTCCCCACGAAGCCGTTGGGGGCTGAGCGCCGACGCCCAGGAACGCCAGCGCCGCCTCAATGAGAATCGCCGAGGCGAACAGGATCGTCACCAGCACGATCACGAGCGGGCCGATGTTGGGGAGGACATGACGGGTCAACACGTACCATTTGCCACGCCCGTAGGCGAAGGCTGCCTCCACATAATCGAGCGCCAGGATCTGCCGGGCTGGCCCGATCACAGTACGTGCGGCGATCGGGATAAACCAGAAGATGATGGAGATGATCGCCGCCTGGTTACCCGGACCGGTCGAAGTCGCCAGCACCAGCGCGATCAGGATGCCGGGCAGGGAACCCCACATGTCAATGAGCCGGGTGAAGATGTTGCGCGACCAGATACCTGAACCGGCTATCAAAAGGCCGAACACGGTTCCTATGATGACTGCGACAGTCGTCGCTAACAGACTGACGTAGAACGAGTTCCGGGCACCCGCCATCAACTGGCTTACCACGTCCCGTCCGAACTTGTCGGTACCCAGCAGGTATCCGGAGGTCCCGGGCGGCAAGAGCCGTTCGGCCACGATCATTTTCAAAGGATCGTGTGGAGTCCATAAGAACGAAAGGAATGCAATCCCCGCGAATAGCCCGACTAGAGAAGCCCCGAGAACCAAAGACAAGGGCAGCCGCCGTCGGCACCGTCGGACCGAGGAAGCCGCTGTCTCAGTGAGGTCGACCGGTACGTTCACGCCGGAGACGACAATCCCACCGGGGTCTCCCGTAAGTGGGTCGAGCCTTTTCCGTCCTTCAGGCAACTGGCTTACCCCCTTTGTCGCGAATTCTTGGATCGATCAGGACGTAGCCGATGTCCATCATGAAGTTCATCACCAGTATCATCAGCATGATGACTAGAGTGAGTGACTGCACGACGATTACCTCTCGCCCGATGACCGAAGTGAGCAGCAAGCGCCCAATGCCCGGGATGACGAACACGTTCTCGATAACCACCGTACCGGCCATCAAATGTCCGAGATGAATCACGCCGACGGTAACCAGCGACACCGACGCGTTACGCACTCCATGAAACAGAGCCGCCCCCCGGCGAGTACGTCCCTTGGCCATAGCTGTGCGGATGAAGTCTTCGTTCATCACGTCGATCATGGCTGAGCGGACATAGCGGGTTAGGATCGATACGTTGCCCAGCGAGAGGGCGAGGATTGGCATTGCCAACTGCTGAAGCGAGCGGCCTAGGTTTTCGAACGGGGACGTGTAGCCCCCTGTGGGGAGCCATCCGAGGCCGATCCCGATGACCAGTACCAAGATCAATCCCGCCCAGAACGTCGGGATGGCCATGCCTATTTGGCTGGCCACATCCACCAGGCCTCCCCTGATCTTCTTGGAGTGAATGGCGGCGTAGGTGCCCAGGGCCAGTGCAATCGGCATCGACAATAACAGCGAACCGAAGGAAAGGATCGCCGTCGGGGTGAAACGCCGCACGATCTCGTCGAAGATGTCGAAGCGGGCGGAGTAGGACACACCGAGATCTCCCTTGAACACGCCGCCCAGCCACTCTATGTACTGGACGTACCACGGCTCATTCAGGCCCAGTTCCTGCTGAAGGGCTTCCAGGGCGCCTTCTGTGGCGTACTGGCCCAGGATGATGTGGGCCACGTCCCCGCCGATACTTCGCAGCAGCGTGAAGACGACCAACGATCCCACGAAAGCCGCTAGAAGCATCGAAAAGAGGGACCGAAGAATCACACGGGCCATTCGTACCTACCCTAATCAGAGAAGGGTTGTCTCTGCCGGATCATAGCACACCTTGGGCACGGTTGGGTATTCGCCGATTGAGCCCGCCATCGAGATGGCGGGTCCGCCCAGCGTTAAATGACTTTCGGTACGTAACCTCAGATAGGGTCAGTCGGCCCTGCGCAGGTCACCAATGTAGATGTGGATATCCGGCAGACGGTGCTCTTTGATCCCGACCAACTTGGAGTTGTACAGCACCGGGACGTTCGGCTTCTTAGTGGCGAAGATCCACCCCTGATGGGCAACGTAGTCGTGGAGCTCATGCTGGGCTGCGACGTAGGCGCCCCAGTCGCTTTGCGCTTCAACGTTCGCGATCAACTCGTCCATTTTTTCGTCGCAGAACGCCTGGTTCCCCCTACCAAACTGCTGCCGGTTCCGGCCGCAGCCGTAGTTTGTTAGGGGTGCGCCGCTGGTGATCTGGAAGATCTCGTACTGCCCCTGGGTGTTCACCTGATCCAGCCAAGTCGCCAGGTCCAGACTTCTCAGCTTAATCGTGATCCCAACCTCTGCCATCTCGGCCTGAAAGACCTGGGCCATGACCGTATGCCAGGCGACGTTGGCAAATGGGAAGTCCAGCACCAGTTCACCAGGCCCGTAGCCGGCCTCCTCGAGGAGCTGGACCGCCTTTGCAGGGTTATAGGGATACGGAGTGTAGTTCGAGTCCCAGGCCACACCTGACGGTACGGCCATCGAGGCCGATGAAGTAGCTGTCCCGGCGGTGGCCGCATCGATGTGCGCCTGCCGGTTGTGGCCGTGCTGAATCGCCTGGCGTACCCTTATGTCCTGGAACGCCTCCACATTCGTGTCCAGCAGCCAGTACGAAACCTCGGTGCCGGGGATCAGCATCAGCTCGATGTTGTCGTTGTTCTTTGAGACCGTGAAGACACGGTCCATACCCTCTGCGATCACCGAAGCAACAAAATCGAGATCACCACCGAGCAGGGCGTTGATCGCCGCGGTCTCATCGGGGATGAATCGATGGACCGCCTTCTTGAAGTAGGGCTTGTCACCCCAATAGTCCTCAAAACGAGTCATGGTCAGGTCCTGATCGATCCGGTACTCGGCAAATACGTAAGGACCAGTACCAATAACCGTCGTTGCCTCGTCATTGGCTTCGAAGAAACCCTCCGGGACCATGATTCCCGCACGATCCGACATGTTGTAGATGAACCGGATATCAGGTTTAGCGAGGGTCACCTGAACCGTGTAGTCGTCGATCGCCTTGGCGTCAGTGACGTTCAGGTAAGGGGTTTTCGTCCTGTCCACGCTGGCTTTTTCGTTGCTGTTCATCGAATACACCACGTCGGCCGCCGTGAAGTCGGATCCGTCGTGGAACTTGACGCCCTGCCGCAGGTTGAAGGTGACTTTAAGGCCGTCAGAGCTTTCGTCCCACGATTTAGCCAGCAATCCGACGGATGTACCGTCCGCCTCGAGTTGGATGAGTGTCTCCCAGACGTTCAACAGCAACGGTGCGGTGACCGCTGTCAATCCGGTTGTCCGGTAATCCCAGTTCGGCGGTTCCTGGGTGTACGACCAGGTCACGGTTCTACCCCCGGCAAACACCGTGACGGCGCCCAACACCAGCAGGACGATTGCTACAGCAAAAGAACGATGCAGCAATTTCTCCATTCCTGACTCCTTTCGATATTTTTTCGAGACAGGCTCTTGATCACGCGCCTCACTAGCTGTCAAGCTGAAGGGTATCTTTTTTGATAAAAATAGATTTAATTTACCTGTTTTTAGGGGCATATTTGATCGGGATTTTTTCATTTTTCCTCTATTTTTTAGAAATGATGATTCACCGAATTCATAAAATAAATCCTTTATTTTTGAAAATCTGCTATTAGGAATGAGAAGTCAAGCGAAGATTTAATGTAAATGTTTCTGCCATTCCCTTCGCTTCATTTTTGATAGCGGACCAACCGGATCAAAAAAGGCAGCAATATGGATCAACAAATCCACTTTTTTCTTTTTAATCGCAGAATGAATTATATTTCGACCCGAAACAGTTCCAACATCAGTTTTTACAATCGTGATCGATTCACCAAGAATCTGTTTTAAGTTTTCAAATGGAGCACGTCTTCTCCCAACGCCGACCACTTCATGATTCTTTTCGATCAATCTTTCACAGTGTGCACGTTCAATACCTGTACCTGCTCCGGTTATCAATACCCGTTTTGCCAAATTGATTATAGTCCTAGGTTATCAATACTGTTTTCAATGATGTTTTGATTTCAGCAACGTTCCACCCACTCCATTTTCATGTTGGAAAACCCTAAAAATTTTCAAAGAAAAGCGCCAATATGAATCCGCTTTAAGCAAGAGCCGTCGAACTTTTTTTGTTTTTTTGCGGGGGTAAACCACAGTCATGTTATATGGAAAATTTTTTTGTTCTTAAAAAGGTGGTGTTTTTAATTGGCTATGT
>Ga0187827_10008162_pt1 | contig 11434 bp, 8 predicted proteins | sample ETNtaG_39_FD_167969 | JGI IMG/M metagenome (GOLD analysis project Ga0187827, IMG submission 167969) | Marine microbial and viral communities from oxygen minimum zone, Eastern Pacific Ocean - ETNP2014_SV_150_PacBio MetaG (Illumina Assembly) | ecosystem: Environmental > Aquatic > Marine > Hypoxic... | reverse complement strand
ATGAAAAAAAATAAGAAGTTTTCTAAATTTACTAATGATTTAATTAATAATTTATATTTCATTAAATCAACAGGAATACATAATAATAAAGGTACATTGTTTTATAAAAATGTTTTAATTGATAAAAAAATAATCATTAATAATGAAATAGAAAATCATGAAATCTATAACATAATCAAAAAACACTTTATTTAATGAGCTAAAATTATTGTGTTAATAAATATTGTATAATATAAAAAAACTAGACGCAGAACTAGATCGTTTTGAGATAAAACAAGGTTTTGAATAGTATAAATAAAGAAAACGCAAGCAAACTCTGGAAAATTATTCAGTAAGCTGGTGATTATTTACTGGATTAGAATGACACACTAACCCACACTCATCTACACTAACCTACACTAGTTATGCGGACAATTTACAATTCATAAAAAATAAATCGCATAAAGATTCACTAAAAATACCTCTTAGACTCGCGACAAACACGTGACAAAAGAGATAAATCAAATGGTCTATTCTAGAGCTTTTTGGTAACATTTTATTATGAAAAAACTTTTAGGGATCGTGGTTCTGGGTTTAAAGACCTTAAACATTCCTCGTGGTTAGTGGTAGGATAAAATTAATTATAAATTATTTATTAAGTTACTTTTAATAAATAATTTATAATAATAGATAAACCTATGGTAAAATCAAATTTTCACTCAAATGATATTACAGACCCAAAAAATTTTGGTGACTCCTACTGGCAAGAAAACTTATCTCAGTTTACAGATTGTAATACCACACCAATTAAAAGTGTAGATGTCCTTATTATTGGCTCAGGATACACAGGTTTACATGCTGCACTTATTACCGCGCGTGCGGATCGTACTACTCAAGTTATTGAAGCAAATAGCCCTGGTTCGGGATGCAGCACACGCAACGGAGGTCAAATTAGTCCAAGTATTAAACTCTCTCTAACTGAATTATCAAAAAAATACGGAGCTGAAAAAGCTTTAGCTATAAGAAAAGAAGGCTATACGTCACTTGAATGGATTGAAGAGTTTGTAAAAGCTGAAGACATTGATTGTGATTTTCAGCGCAATGGACGTTTTCATGCTGCCCATACACCCCAACATTTTAAAAAGTTAGTTCAAGAGGCTGAGCAGCTTAGCAAAGAAGAGAAATTTCCATCTGTAGTTATAACTCGGGCTGAGCAGCACAATGAGTTAGGCACTAATACATATCATGGCGGTGTTATATTCACTCGCAATGGTATGCTACATCCAGCTAAATACCATGCTGGACTATTGAGAATTGCGCAACAGGCTGGAGTAGTAATAACAGGTAACTGTCCAGCTAAAAATATCAAACATAAAGGTGATATCTTTATTGTGGATACACCGAAGGGTGAGATTTTGGCTAAAAAAATTATTATTGCAACAAATGGATATACTACAGATCTGGTTCCATGGTTGAAGCGTCGTGTTATTCCCGTCGGTAGTTATATGATAGCTACTGAGCCACTTCCTAAATCTGTAATGGACCGACTGTTTCCGAAAAACAGGGCTGTAGTTGATACATGTAAGATTGTGTATTATTATCGTCCCTCTCCTGATCGAACTAGAGTTTTGTTTGGAGGACGAGTAACTGCTAATGAGACTAATCCGTCGATTAGTGGACCAATACTTAAACGAGACATGTGTCGAATTTTTCCTGAATTAGAAAGCTATAAATTAACCCATTCATGGACAGGAACTGTTGCCTTCAGCTTTGATAAGTTAATGCATATAGGTCAACATGAAGGAATCCATTACGCAATGGGTTATTGTGGTTCTGGTGTTGCCATGGCGAGTTATTTAGGGATGCGTCTTGGCCAACAATCATTAGGAGAAAAAATTGGATTCACAGCTTTCGATAACCTAAAATTTCAAACCTTTCCACTTTACACTGGTCAACCATGGTTTTTATCCACTATGGTTCGTTGGTATCGTTGGCGTGATCATAGGCAAATTCAATTAGCCACTAAAAATAAAAATTATTGACATAAGAATTTTATTAATTTTCTTTATTTTTTTTAGCAAACATTTGAGACAATAATAATAATCCTAATGAAATGGTAGAAATAGGATACAAATCGGATTAATCAGCTCAATTACCCAATGAACTTAAGGGAACACTCCGGCACCCAGATGCCAAAGAACACTCAATATTTCTTGTGGTTGGTGATAGGATAAAATTAATTATAAATTGGAAAACTTAAGAAGCCGTTTTCTAAGTAGTTTTGAAAATTCTTCTGCTAGCAAAGAGAGTGGGTGCTCTGACGAATAAAGGACACCAATTTTAAAATTTATTTCTGGTAAAAATGGACGAGTTTTTAAACCTAAATGTTCAATCCCTGCAATACTAACAGGATCCAAAATAGTGATGCCACAACCTTTCTGAGACAGTCTTGCCGCTGGCCAAAATAACTGGGATTCGACACGCACTTTCCAATTTGCTCGTGCTTTTGCAAATGCTTGATTGATTTGTTGGAAAGTCATATGGTCTCTGCCGAGAGAAACAAATGGTTCGTTGTCAAGCTTTTGTGGTGTAAGAATTTTGTGTTTAAGAAGTGGGTGACCTTCAGGAAGGCAACAAATGCACTTGAAGGTATAAAAATCGCATTCAATGCCTGAATGAATCAGGGGCATTTCGGCTATTCCAATATCATACAGATCGTTTGCAATCCATCTTTGAATTTTTAACGACGGTTGCACCTGTAAAGAAATCGTTACATCATCTCGATCAACTAGAAATTCAGAAATAACATCTGGTAAAAACTTATTGGAAAATGACGGCATGCAGGCTATTCGTAAACTGCCAGATTTTTGTTCGCGGATATCATGGGAAGACTGTGACACTTTTTCAAATGCTGACAGAGCCTTGGAGATAGTATCGTAGATGTGATGTGCATCAGGAGTGGGTATTAAACGCCCCTTGCGACGCTCAAACAGTGTAAATCCACAATTATGCTCCAGACTTGTAATCAAGTTGCTGACTGCTGGTTGAGAGAGATGAATTCGCTTAGCTGCACCGGACACACTACCAGTGAGCATCACCGTCCGAAATGCAAGCAATTGTTTGTATTTCATAGTTTAGACGCCATATTAATGAGACATATTATTCAAGTTGTATAACAAACAGTTATACACTTGTAAAGTTTTTGTATTATTATTTATGGTTTGAAAAGAATATAAATAGATTGGGGGTGATATCGTGTTTAAGGATAATCCTAACACTATAAAAATTCCTAAAGGAGAAATAAGTTATGAAAAAAACAAAAAAGAAAATCGATAAGCTAAAATCCACAATGAGTCGTCGTACAGTTTTAAAAACAGCTGTAGTCGGAGCGGCCGCTGCGGCATTTGGCTTTCCTTCGATTATACGATCTGCTGACGACCTGAAAATTGTTACGCGTGATCCAGGAGGTCCTTTTACTCCAGGTTTTGCAGAAGCATTTTACAAACCTTTTAAGGAAGCAACTGGTATTACTGTAGTTGGCGTTCAAGGTCAGCATGAACCTACAGGTTTGATCCGTGCTATGGTGGAGTCTAAAAATTATACTTGGAATATGTCCCATCTTAGCAAGGCATCACACCAATCTCTAGTCAATATTGGTTACCTTGAGCCAATAGCACCAAATGGAGCGGGTAAATATCTTAGCCAAATTCCAGACGGTTTAAGAGGTGAGTACATCATGGGTACTGACGTGTACGCTTCACTAATTGCTTACCGTACTGATACTATGGGTAAGAATCCTCCAAAGAATTGGAAAGATCTCTGGGATGTTAAAGGCGTGCCAGGGTTACGAGCGCTGCGCAAACATCCATTTGATACTATGGAAGCTGCATTAATGGCAGACGGGGCTGATCCTAAAAATCTCTACCCGTTGGACTTTGACCGTGCGTTTAAAAGTCTTGACCGTATCAAAGATGACGTAAAGATTTGGTGGACGGGTGGTGCTCAAACATCACAATTGCTGAAATCTGGTGAGATTGATTGTCTATTCACGTGGAATGGACGTGCGCAGGTTGCGATTGATGATGGCGCACCAGTTGATTTGGTTTGGGATCAGGCGCTCTACACATTTGAGGGATGGACAATACTCAAAGGTGCTCCAAATGCGGATGTGTGCCGAGAGTTTATAGAGTTCTGTGCACAAGGTGAGCAACAAGCTAAATTTACTCCGCACGTTGCCTATGGTCCTACAAACCCAAGTGCTTTTGAGCATATTCCTGCTTCTCGAGCTAAAGTGTTGCCAACAAATCCAAAATATTTACCGAATATGGTTTCTGTGGATAGTGATTTCTGGGGTAAACACAAAGAAGAGATCGGTGAGCGTTTCAATGCTTGGTTACTTGGTTAATTAATAAATTAAGGGCTGGTTTTTTAACTAGCCCTTATCAACTTTAAACTCATACTAAAATCGATTTACACAATCTTTTTGGTTGATAGGTTTCTTTACTGTATGGCAATATCTTTTTGAGCTACTCTTTGGAAAAATAAATGAAAAAATTTAAACTAAGAACTCTAGATGTCCGCAAAACATACGGCACTGTAGTTGCACTTGAGGCAGCTAGCATAGAAATGAGCGAAGGTGAATTTCTCACCCTACTTGGCCCTTCGGGTTCGGGTAAAACTACTTTACTTATGGCAATCGCCGGAATCAACAATCCTGATAGTGGTGAAATATGGATTGATGACAAATTAGCTACTTATCTTCCACCGTTTAAGCGTGACTTGGGTATGGTTTTTCAAAATTACGCGTTGTTTCCACACATGACTATATTTGATAATATTGCCTTTCCTTTGCGTATGCGCAAGATGGATATGAAACTTATTCGCAAGGAGATAGCACGTGTTTTAGAAATCGTTGAACTTGGTCATGTTGCAAAACGCTATCCTCGAGAACTTTCGGGTGGCCAACAACAACGGATCGCATTGGCACGATGTATTGTTTATAAACCATCAATCATTCTTATGGACGAACCTCTGGGCGCACTCGATAAAAAACTTAGAGGAACACTTCAACGTGAAATTAAACAATTACACGAAAATCTTGGCATCACCGTACTTTATGTTACTCACGATCAAGAAGAGGCAATGGTTATGTCTGACCGCATTTGCGTTATGAATGATGGACGTATAGATCAGATTGGTACACCGAATGAACTGTACTTCCATCCTTCCACCGTATTTTCTGCTGATTTTCTCGGTGAATCTAATTTATTTAATGCTGAGGTGTTAGAGGTGAAAAAAGACAGTGTAGTGATACGTGGCCCAGCAGGAATAATTGTGCAAGGAGAGATAAGAGGATCTGTTAATACTGGTGAACGGGTAAAATTTATGGTTCGACCAGAATTTGTTTATACCGACAAAGATGTTCCGAGCGATAATAGCGCTGAGGGGATTCTTAAAGAAGTGATTGTCACCGGCCAGATTACTAAATATTTCGTTAAACTTTCTGATGGCACTGAAATGATGTCTCTACAACTTACACGCCGGGAAGTAGACAAAATTGAGATTGGTCGTCCAATTATTTTAAGCTGGTCGAAAACTAGCACTGTGGTGCTCACCAACATCACTGAGAGTTGAGATGAGCATTAAATCAAAACAATTACCTGCTTCACCTTATACACCTATAACTAGGCCACGTCGCTGGAGTCGATTTTTACCGATTTCGCCAGCTATATTATTTCTAGGATTCTTTTTCATTTATCCAGTAGCATTGTTGTTAGGGTTAAGTCTTGTGGATAGTAGCGATACTCTGAGTTTGGTGCATTACATTCATCTCTTCAAGAAGACTGTGTATGTGAAGGTATTGTTAATTACATTAAAAATAGCTGGCTGGACTACGGTGTTTGCGATTCTTGCAGGGTATCCTATTGCCTATCTTCTAAGCACAGTAAAGAACAGTACCCGGAACTCACTGGTGATATTGGTGCTAATGCCTTTTTGGACAAGTTTCCTAGTGCGAACATTTGCTTGGATTGTGTTATTAGGACGTCATGGCGCACTCAACGAACTATTATTGGCGTTGGGTATAGTTGATGCTCCAGTGAGCATAATATTCAACTTTACAGGTGTCATGATTGGCATGGTGCATGCATTGATGCCATTATGTGTGTTAACTATGATGTCAGTAATGGAGAATATCGACCGCAACCTAGTAAGTGCTGCATCTACACTTGGTGCACGTGGAGGACAAGCATTTTGGCGTGTCTACTTCCCTCTTTCTGTGCCTGGCGTTGCTGCTGGTGGCATGTTGGTATTCATTACAGCTCTCGGGTTTTTTATCACACCAGCGTTGCTCGGTGGTGCTCGCGAAACAATGATTGTACAAGTGATTATATTCCAAATCCATGAAGTGCTGAACTGGGGTTTTGCAGGTGCCATCGCAATGTTACTGCTGGTTTCAGTATTAGTGATCTTTTTTATCTACGATCAGCTTCTTGGCTTGTCTACTTTATCGGGAGAGTCTACACATGAGCAGAAGAAAAGTACAATCGGAAAAATTGGTCGGTGGTTGGGTAGTAATATAGTAAATGCGTTCGGTTATTTATGTGAGCAAGGAGGCGTATTAATTGATATACTTATACCTCCACGTGCTGACCGAGTGCGTCGCTCAGGAAGCAGAGTTACACTTTGGATAATTGCGATGACTGTTATCGCTTTTCTATGTGTTCCAGCATTTTTTGTCATCCCTGTTTCCTTTACTGAGGAAGGTTTCCTCGGTTGGCCGCCAATAGGCTTCTCACTAAAATGGTATGAACAAGTACTCAATTCTCCCGCATGGGCAACAGCCGTTTATCGCTCCTTTGTGGTGGCTATCTCATCTGCACTTTTGGGGATGTCAATTGGAGTGCCGGCAGCCTTTTTTTTGGCACGTAAACAATTTTTCGGCAAGGTGGCACTATTTGCTTTCCTAGTTTCACCCATTATTATGCCAAATATTATTATTGCGGTTGCATTGTTTTATTTGTACGCCAAACTAGGACTAGTAGGAACAAATATTGGGCTTATTTTGGGACATACAGTATTAGCGATTCCTTATGTTGTTATAACCGTGATGGCGATTCTAAAAAACTATGATCATAGGATCGATCAAGCCGCATGGACATTGGGTGCGAATAAGTGGCAAACACTGACTCGTGTTACTTTACCACTCCTAAGTGCTGGATTGATTGCATCGTTCATGTTTGCTTTTATTATTTCTTTTGACGAATTGACAATAGCATTATTTGTTACTGGTGGAGAAGTAACCACTTTACCAAAACAGATGTGGGACGATGCCTTAATGCGAGTTAGTCCAGCTCTTGCTGCAGTGGCTAGTCTGCTGCTTGCTTTTATGAGTTGTGTTATTCTCGCTACCGAATATTTTCGCCGCCGAGGATTGCATAAATAGATGGTAAATATATGAACAGACAACAACGAGAAGTTACCGTATTGGGTGCTGGCATTATAGGTATGGCCTGTGCTATCAATCTACAACGTTTAGGTTTTTATGTAACAGTTGTTGACCAAAATGAACCTGGCGAAGGATGTTCTTCTGGTAACGCTGGAGTGATAGCGCCTTGTGCTATGGTGCCAGTGAACACACCAGGATTACTGAAAGAGATTCCTGCTATGCTTTTCGATCCATTGGGACCAATTGCTTTTCGTTGGAAATATGTGCCACAGATGCTTCCTTGGATTTTCAATTATTTGAAAAACTGCCAAACATCAAAAGCTGAACAAATTGCCGATGGATTATCAGCACTTACAAGCAATGCTCTAAAAGAACATCGAAACCTTGCAGGCAATGGCGAAGCTTCTAGTTGGGTTCGACCATCACCCTATCTTTATATATATGAATCTGAAGCAGCCCTGGTCAAAGAAGATTACTTTTGGAAGCTTAGAAGGCTCCATGGTATTTCGACTCGCGTATTAAAAGGTAGCGAAGTTCAAGAATTTGAGCCTGCTCTAAATCCTCATTTCAAATGTGCGGTGGTTATGGAAGATGGACACGGTTTTTCAACTAACCCTAATCAACTGGTTAAGGCACTTGCTTTCCAGTTTCAAAGTAATAGCGGAAAAGTTATCCAGGCTGAAGTACAGCAAATAAAAATCATCAATCAAAAACCTAGCTCCTTGATAACCAATGTAGGTAGTTTTCCCTTGCAGCGCTTAGTAATAGCTGCGGGTGCTTTTTCTGCAAAATTTGCAACTCAACTTGGCGAGCGAATACCACTCGAATCTGAACGCGGCTACCATATAATGGTGACAAACCCTGGAATTGCTCCACGTTATCCTATAATGAACAGTTCTGGCAAATTTGTTGCTACACCAATGGATTCCGGACTTCGTTTTGCTGGACTAGTAGAATTTGGAGGTCTTACCGCAAACCCAAACTATAAATTTGCACGTAGGTTAATTACGCATGCGAAATCTATGTTCCCCCACATTAATCTAAATGATTTTACCGAATGGATGGGCCACAGACCTGCATTACCGGATAGTCTTCCAGTAATTGGGCAGTCAACTAAGTTCGAAAATATTTTCTATGCATTAGGTCACCATCATATTGGCTTAACGAGCGGACCTAAAACAGGTCGGGCACTAGCTGAATTGATTGCGGGTCAAACACCTTGCATCGATTTGTCTCCGTATTCTATTCAACGCTTTATTCGAAAATAGTTGTCTTTGATTCTCCTGTCCAAAATAGCAACAGACAAATTTCAAAAGCGTAAATTGTGTGCAACTATTATAAAGAAGCCCTCTCGTTGATGATGAGGTTGTTTAATTCTACTGATCGTGATTCTTTTTTTTCTTATTAGGAGTCAAAAAAAATTATGAAATCTCGTAAATTTCTTAACATTCCACGTGGTTGGCGGTAAAGTAAAACAAAAATGAATGTATTATTATATTTAGGAACTGTATTATTTTGGGGTTCTTCATGGTTTGCAATTAAATTTCAACTAGGTTTAATTCCTGAGTCGATATCTATTGCTTGGCGTTTTTTTTTAGCTTCTGCAATACTATTTATGTTTTGTATTGTATTTAAACGTAAGCTTAAACTCTCTTTTTTTGAATTCAAGCATATTGCTATTCAGGGATTCTTACTTTATTGTACTAATTATTTTTTTCAATATCTGGGTATAAATTATGTAACTTCAGGTTTAGTAGCCTTAGTTTTTTCTACAGTTTCAATTTTTATAATATTTAATGGTTTTATTTTTTTTAAAAAACCAATCCGTTTAAATGTTTTCATTGGCAGTATTTTTGGAATCATTGGTTTAATTTTTATATTTCATTTAGAATTTACGAGACTCGTTCAACCTAATAATTTAATAAAAGGAATTATATTAATTTTAGTTGGCACCTATTTTTCTTCTCTAGGCATGCTTTACTCGGGGTTAAACCAAGAGCGAAAGATTCCTCTTATCCAAACTAATGCATATGGAATGTTTTTTGGTGCTTCTCTAATGATGTTACTGGCTATTTTTTCAGGAAAGAATATTTCTATTGATACTAACATTTCCTATCTTTCTTCTTTACTATTTCTAGCTTTTTTTGGTTCTGTTTTAGGTTTTGGATTTTATCTGAAATTATTGCACAATATAGGTGCAGATAAAGCTTCCTATGTTCATATTATTACCCCTGTAGTAGCTCTTAGTTTATCAACTTTATTTGAAGGATATACTTGGGGAATGCAAAATTTTATAGGTGTTTTACTTGTGTTTATTGGAAATATAATAACATTATCAAAAAAAATATAATGCTTTTTTGCATTATTACATTACTCAACTTTTTTCGCGGTTGATGATATGATAAAATTAATTAATCCTTTTAATTATGAAAAAACTTTTAGGGATCGTGGTTCTTTAAATTGATTTAATAACATTAAACCTTAAATAAATTTTATCTAAATAACAATATAAAGACAAAGCTCTTAAAATCATAAATAGACATAGCGAAATCCAAATACCAGTGTTGCCCAAAAGATCTGCCAGTATTAGGGAAATGACTACATATGAGAATACTGAAAAAATCATTGCATTACGCAACTCTTTTGTCTGTGAAACTCCAATAAATATCCCGTCGAACTGATAACAAAATGAAGAGATTAAAGGCATTATAATCAACCAAACTGCATAAGAAGAGCTAAGACTTTTGATGACCTCAATGTTAGACATTAATTGAATAGCAAACTTATTAATTAAGAAATAAATAATTGAAATAATCAATCCAGTAATTGAGCTTAAAATAAAAGAATTTTTAACAATCTTTTTAAAAAGATTGATATCATTTTTTCCAAGAGAATAGCCAACCATTCCCTCTGTAGAAAAAGCGTAGGCATCCAAAATAAAAGTAGATAGAAAAACTAAATTAATTAAAATAGCATTTGCCGCAATATAATCTTCACCAATTTGGCTTCCAAGATAGGTAAACCATAAAAAGGAAAAAGTTAAAAGTATTGTTCTAATAAATATATTAAAATTAATATTAAATATGTTCTTAATTTTATTTAAGTTTATTAAATCATAAATCTTAATTTCAATTTCAGACATTCTGTTTAAATACCAAAAAGTATAAATTAAAAAAGATATCGATATTGCTAATGCTGAGAATAAAGTTCCATAAGCAACACCTTTGATATTTAAATCAAATTTTGTAACAAAAATGATACTTAAAATTATATTTAATATAGAAAATAAACCTACCGCTAAACTTGAAATCTTGGTCTTTTGTAAACCAATAAATAAACCTGTAATAATATATAATGTTAGTTCACCTGGTGCTGACCAAATTCGAATTTGGAAATAATCTTTATAAAATTTTTCAGTTGTAACTGATAGATCAAAAATATTTAAGCTTAATCGAAAAATATAATTTTGAAGTGAAATTAATATTATGAAAATTGTTAATATAAAAATTAGATTTCTTAAGACAATATTAAATATTTCTGAATAATCTTTCCTTCCATATGCTTGTGAGACTAAACCAACGGTACCCATTCTTAAGAAACCAAAACTCCAAAAAATCATTGAAAATAAATTTGCTGCAACAGATGTTGCTGATAGATAAGATAAATTACCAAGATTACCCATTAAACCAGTATCTATAATTCCAACGAATGGAATTGCTAAGTTTGCAAAAAAAATAGGGATAGATAATTTTAAAATATATTTTATTGAAGGGTTTTGCATTTAAGCAATATACCTCATAAACTAGACACTGAACTAGATCGTTTTGAGATAAATCAAATGGTCTATTCTAGAGCTTTTTGGTAACATTTTATTATGAAAAAACTTTTAGGGATCGTGGTTCTGGGTTTAAAGACCTTAAACATTCCTCGTGGTTAGTGGTAGGATAATATTAATTATAAATTATTTATTAAGTTACTTTTAATAAATAATTTATAATAATAGATAAA
>Ga0187827_10008161_pt1 | contig 11434 bp, 9 predicted proteins | sample ETNtaG_39_FD_167969 | JGI IMG/M metagenome (GOLD analysis project Ga0187827, IMG submission 167969) | Marine microbial and viral communities from oxygen minimum zone, Eastern Pacific Ocean - ETNP2014_SV_150_PacBio MetaG (Illumina Assembly) | ecosystem: Environmental > Aquatic > Marine > Hypoxic... | reverse complement strand
ACCTGATATCTTCAATTTTTATATAGTGAGGACAAATGTAGTGAGTTGGGAAAACACCATATAAATAGATTTCATTTCAAGCATCTTAGTGAGTAGTATAAAGCGCGACGCATATCGAATATTTTGTTAAACTAGTTTATAAGGAGAACAATACAATGAAAGACACGAGATTATTTCTTGAAAAAATAGGTTTACCAAGCGGTGATGATTATAATTTGCCAGCTTCTGAAAAAAGATTCGCAGATGGTGGGCAATACAGGCTAGAAGTTCCAGGTATCCAAGGACCTGGATCAATGAAAGCACTATTTGAAGGGTTAGATGAATATGGTGCATATATTCACCGTGTTACACAGACAAAAGGCATAATGTTCCTCACTAATGACGAAATTAACGAAATGGTTTCTATGGCGAAAACCCGGCAAGTGATGCTCGTTCTCGCCATAGGACCAAGAGCGGCTTATGATACAAGTGCATCGTACAACACAGATGAGGGTCAAAAAATGGGGTATCGACTTCGAGGACAGGAGCAAATTGTTCGTGCCATAGAAGAAGTAAAAAGGGCTTCTTCTCTTGGTTGTCGGGGTTTTTTGGTCTATGATGAAGGGTGTTTGTGGATATTAAATGAGATGCGCAAACATGGGGAAATCCCAGTAGATTGTAGATTTAAAGTGTCCGCTCACTGTGGCCATGGCAATCCTTGCTCATTTAAACTACTTGAAAGTATTGGAGCAAATTCTATTAATCCGGTAAGAGATATCCAGCTTCAAATGCTTTCTGCCATCAGGCAGACAATAGATATACCTACGGATGTGCATACTGAGAACCCTCAGTCATCTGGTGGTTTTATCCGGCACTATGAAGTGCCGGAAATGATTAGAGTTTGTTCTCCGATTTATCTTAAAACAGGCGGATACGTTGCCAAAACCCATAGCTGGGATACGACTGATGCACAGGCAAAAGGAAGAGCTAAACAAATTCATCTCGTAAACCGGGTAATTGATCAATATTATCCAGAGGCAATCTTATCAGCTAAGGGTTCTATTAAATAATATTCTATTTTATGAGACATCATCAGTATAATAAGAGTTTTAAATTTGTTCATCGTCCAGTTGAATTTGATAAAAACACAGAAAAGAGCTTATTGCAATATTGTCTTGGTGCAACATTATATATGCCTGGTACAAAGTTTATTGCTGATAAAATTACTAATAAGCAATTAGAAGATATAACCTCAATAGTTATGTGTTTTGAAGATGCTATACAAGAAACAGACCTTGATGATGCTGAAAAAAATGTATTGAATACTCTTAATATAATTGCCGATGCTATTGAGAAGAATAGAATTTCAATTTCAGAGGTACCGTTGATCTTTATCAGAGTGCGGAATCTGACACAGTTTCAGAGTTTTACAGAAGAAATTTCTACAGAACAGATTAGCATTTTATCAGGTTTTGTTTTTCCAAAATTTTATTGTCAGAATGCGATTGAATATCTTAAAGAAGTAGAGTATTTATCAAAGAAACATGATGTGAAGCTCTATAGTATGCCTCTTCTTGAAGGCAAAACGATCGCATACAAAGAAACGAGAGAAGAAGAGTTAGCAACGCTACGAAATATACTGCAACCATTTAAGAATCAAATTTTGAATATTCGTGTCGGCGGAACTGATTTATCATCCTTTTTTGGAGTACGTCGAGGAATTAATTATACAATTTACGATATCCTGCCTGTTAATGAATGCCTGGCTGATATTCTAAACTTCTTCACTAGGAGTGAAGATGATTATCAAGTTTCGGGGCCGGTTTGGGAGTATTTTTTGGCATCAAAAAAAGATAATATTAATCATCTGATCCATGAAAATATTCATGCATCACTGGTTAATAGAGTTCCTATTTTGGATGAAGCAATTGATGGGTTATTAAGGGAAGTTATTATTGATAAAGCTAATGGTTTTGTAGGGAAAACAATTATACATCCTTCTCACGCAAAATTTGTTAATGCCATGCAAGCTGTTACAAAAGAACAATATGAAGACGCAATGCAAATAATTAATACTCAGGGTGGTGTAATAAAAAGTTCAACTTCTAATAAAATGAATGAAATTAATCCTCATAAGAATTGGGCGCATAAAACAATCTTAAGAGCTAAGGCATTTGGTGTTATAGATAGTGATATGTCTTATTTGAAACTTATTGTGTCATAACATTAATCTTTATTCTAATTACGTTATGAATATTATACTCGGAACAATGAATTTTGGACCTCAGGTTGATAAGGAGGATAGTAGAGTTATGGTTGAAAAATTTCTTCAACTGGGGTATTCTGAATTAGATACAGCTTATGTATATAACCATGGAGATACTGAAAGGATACTTGGAAATTATTTGAATACTTTCAAAAGTAAAAAGTATTCGATAGCTACAAAAATTCATCCCAGGATTACAGGAAAACTTGATGCTGAAGCAATCTCTGCTCAGTTTGAGGAGTCTCTGGATCGAATGAATCTTTCAGCTGTCGATATACTCTATTTTCATTTTCCTGATCCTGTTACACCAATTGAAGGAGCATTGGAAAAATGTGCAGAAATGATTTCTCAAGGGAAATTTAAGGAATTAGGATTAAGTAATTTTCCAGCATGGATGGTTGTAGATATCTGGCATTTATGTGATAAACTAGGATTCCCCAGACCATCTGTATATCAAGGAATGTATAATGGATTGTGTAGAAATGTTGAACCAGAACTTATTCCTGCTTTAAGAAAACTTGGTATTAGATTCTATGCGTATAACCCACTTGCAGGAGGGCTGTTGACCGGGAAACACCATAGATATGATGATGTCCCTCAAGCTGGGCGTTTTGCTCGACTTAAGAGTTATCGTACTCGGTACTGGAAACAACAGTATTTTAACGCTGTAAATGATTTTACGATTACTTGTAATGAAGCCCAAATAAAGCCAGCTGAAGCTGCTTATAGGTGGTTAACTCATCACTCTGAGTTAGATTCAAAGAAAGGAGATGCGATTATTATTGGTGCTTCCAGCTTGTCTCAATTTGAACAAAACATTGAATCAATTAGCCAGGGGCCTTTACCTGAAAATATTGTTAGAGTATTCGATAATGCATGGGATAATGTATTATACCAAAGTCCGGATTATTTCAAATTCTTTACTAAATTATAGGTAAAATATTGCTTCATGAAAGAAAACCTTTCCTACAAATTCATTAAAAGAATATATCATTTAAATAATTTAGAATTTTCACCAGCGGTGATTCATCAGGCAAAAAGATGTCTTCTTGATTATCTTGGAGTTTGTTATGCCGGTTCGAAAATATTAGAGACAAAAAGTCGAAAATATTTTGACCTTATTGGGCAAACAGGTTCTTCAAATTTAATCGGTATTAATCAGAAAAGTTCTATTCATGATGCCATATTATGGCATGGAATGAATTCTCATGTACCAGAGTTAGATGATGGGATCAGGTATGGGGTATTGCATCCAGGTTCACCAATTATTTCTGCATTAATGCCTATTGCTGAAAAAGAAAATATAGAAAATGTTGAATTGCTAAGAGGGATTATTGTTGGCTATGAAACATCAATCCGCTTAGCATCAGCAATACAGCCGTCTCACTACAGTATGGGATTTCATCCAACTAGTACTTGTGGGACAATTGGTGCTGCAATTGGCATAGCTGCAATGCTGAAATATACTGAGAATGAAATGTTTCAAACATTGTCAGCAGCTTGTCTGTCTGCATATGGGACCCTTAAGGTCATCGAAGATGGATCAGAATTAAAACCTTATAATTCTGGTCGAGCTGCATTAAATGGTTTTATATCAGCCTACATTGGTAAGAGCTTCTTTGCTGGAGATAAAGACCCATTAGGTGGAACTACTGGCTTTTTATCAATGATGTCTTCGGGTTTCGATGAAAAAGAACTGTTTGGGAATAAAGCAAAACTTGCGATTGAAAATATATATTTTAAACCCTATGCATCTTGTCGTCACACCCATCCTGCAATTGAAGCAGCTTTAGCAATAAAGATCAGTAATGGACTATTAATCAATGACATTAAAAAAATCACCATAAGGACTTACAAAAGTGTGCTTGGTAAACACGATTATAAAGAGATAATTAATCTTGCTTCTGCGAAAATGAGTATCCCTTATAGTGTTGCTCTAGCTTTAAAGACAGGAAAAGCAGGCCTGAGTGATTATAATGAAACCAATTTGGAAGACATTGAGATTATTACATTATGCAAAAATACTATAGTGGAGGAAGACGAAAAAATCACTTCCCTAGTGCCTCACTCTAGGGCTGCTAATGTGATCATTGAAATGAAAAGTGGAGAAGTATTCAATCATCGTATTGATTATCCAAAAGGAGAGCCTGAAAACCCGATGTCAGATGATGAGTTATTAGATAAGTTTTTATATCTAATAACCTATTGGGGTATGGATAATTCAAATGCACAAAGCATTATTTCAAGCATAATGAAATTGGAAAATGAAGAAAATTTTATATTTGAAATTATTAAAACAGCAGAAAAGAAAATATGATCAATCAATTAGATTTTTTGAATCACCTTCAACAAAAAGGTGTAGAATTTATCGCAGGAGTCCCTGACACATTGTTAAATGATTTTTGCTTAACGGTTGAAAATAAGTGGTCAGCCGAAAAGCATGTAATTGCAGCCAATGAAGGAAATGCAATTGGGCTTGCGGTAGGATATCACTTATCTACCGGAACCATTCCATTAGTATATATGCAAAATTCTGGATTGGGAAATTGTGTAAATCCACTTCTTTCACTTACACACAAAAGTGTTTACTCAATTCCATTGATCCTGTTGATTGGATGGAGAGGTAATCCTCAAAGGAAAGATCATCCACAGCATAAGAAACAAGGAGAGCTAACAACTATTTTGTTAGACGATATGAATATCCCATATAGGATTGTGGAAAATAATGGCAAGAAAGCAATAGATGATGCTACTTGGGCTATTAATCGTGTAATAGATACTAATCAACCCGTTGCTTTAATAGCCAAAAAAGGGGTATTTGAAAAAGGTGAGAAAGATGGTTACCCCAGAGATGAAAGATTTGAATTAACAAGAGAGGATGCTATACGAACCATAGTTGAATCTTTTCCAAAGGATACACTATATGTTGCTTCAACAGGAAGGGCAAGCAGAGAATTGCATGCTACAAGGGAGATATTAGGGGATTCTCATAATCATGATTTTTTGAATGTAGGAGCAATGGGGCATACTTCTTCAATTGCACTTGGATTAGCTATTGCAAATAGTGATAGACTTGTTGTCTGCCTCGAAGGAGATGCTTCAGTTATAATGCATATGGGTGCACTTGCCTTGATAGGTACAGTAAAACCTTCAAATTTTATACACTTCATATTAAATAATGGGGCACATGAATCAGTTGGAGGACAATTGTCAGCTGGTCAATTGATTAACCTTACAGAAATTGGCAACTTCTCTGGATATAAAACTAATGGTAAAACGATTATATCAAAGGCTGACCTTGTAAAATTAATAGGAGACCTCGAAATGCAAAATGGACCTTATTTGATTGATATTCATCTACAAAAAGGTATTAGAAAGGATTTACCTCCTTTAAGGATTGATCACATTCAAGAGAAAAATGAGTTAATGAAAGGTCTGTTATTTCCAGAAGATTGATTAATCTGATTATTAACCATCAAAAATAATGAATAGACCGATAGCAATAGTACTGGGAGGAACATTACCTCACAAAGATTTGATTATAAAACTAAAAAATCGAGGTTTCAAAACGGTTCTTATAGACTATTATGAAAATCCAATTGCTAAAGAATGTACTGATATTCATCTGCAGGAGAGTACTCTGGATAAAGAAAAAGTATTAAAAATTGCCAGAGAATATAACGCTAGGTTAGTCATAAGTATTTACATCGATCAAGCAAATGTAACAGCTTGTTATGTTTCTGAGAAACTAGGGTTACCACATCCATACAGTTATGAGACTGCCCTGCTAATTACAAATAAGCAACTAATGAAGCAGCGAATGCTCGAATATGGCATCCCAACCTCTAGGTTTTATAAGATAAATTCTGTATCTGATATTTCTGATATGACATTAACATATCCCGTTATTGTTAAACCATCTGATAACAATAGTTCAAAAGGTATACATAAGGTAACAAGAAAAGCTGATTTACCTCGGTTTTGCGAAATTGCTTTACAGTTAAGTCGATGTAATGAAGCTATTGTTGAGGAATTTATTGAAGGACAAGAGGTAGGAGTTGATTGTTTTATAAAAGATAAAAGTCCTACAATTCTAATTACAAAAGAGAGAAGAAAAATTAAGTCAATAGAAAATGATGTTCAGCAAATATTTGGCTGTTTTTGGCCAGCTAGTTTATCTAGCAATATTGAAAATAAATTTGTTGAAATTGCCCGAAAAATTGCTTATTCATTTAACCTTAATAACACGCCCTTGATGATTCAAGCAATTGTTCATGAAGATGAGATTAATGTTATTGAATTTGCAGGTAGATATGGTGGAGGTGAGAGCTTCAGGATCATTAAATTGAGCACTGAGTTTGATACTACTCAAAGTGCCATAGACTCATTTTTAGGTAATGATGTTGAATTAAATAATGTTCCTCCGAAATATATTTATGCTGAGAATTTCATTTATTGCAAACCAGGTATATTTCAAGAAATTGTTGGATATGAAAAATTGATAGAAGATCGGACAATAGAATTTATCGATGCTTTTAAAACAAAGGGAATGGAGATTGAATCTAAATTGACTAGTAATAATAGAGTCGGTGTATTAGGAATAAAGGCTGATAATAAAAATACATTGGTTCAAAAAATTGAAAAAGCTTTAAAAGAAATCGACGTATTAGATATTAATGATAAATCTATTATGAGAGAAGATATATATGAAATTACATAAGGGACATAATCTGAGTTAGTGTATTTGTTATAAGATAACTATTTGAGAAAATAGCCAAAGATTTAAGTATTAGCTAAAAATTACATTGTACTTTAAGTTTCTTTAATACGCGAGATTTCAATATTCTTTTTTATGTAATTTAATTATGAAAAAAAATTTTACTAATTAATTAAAATATTATGAAAAATAAGCAGAAAATGTTATGTGTGGCATTGTAGGCATAGTAAATATCAGCAACTCGGCTCGACCTTTAAAGGAAAGCGCTATCCAAGACCTTCATTTAGCAATGAATGTACAACAACACAGAGGGCCAGATGATCAGGGTGTTTGCAGCTTCTGTTTCAAAGATATAAATTCTCATTCTGCTACTGATTCCTTTGATCTTAATCCTGATTGGCCTATGGATGGTATAGTGGGGTTTAATAGATTAAGTATAAAGGATTTATCAATCGCCGGTCATCAGCCAATGACGGCTTTGGACGGTAAAGTAATACTTGTCTTTAATGGAGAAATATACAATGACTCCTATCTCAGGCAGATCCTTGAAAGAAAAGGGCACACCTTTAAAGGTACATCGGATACAGAAATAGTTTTAGGTTTGTATTTAGAATATGGTTTTGAAGAAATGCTACAAAGATTGAACGGTATGTTTGCCATCGTCATTATTGACTTGAGACAAGGAAGAATATTCATGGCTCGTGACCGCTACGGAATTAAACCGCTTTATTACACATTTTATAAAGGTCGTATAGCATTTGCATCTGAAATGAAAAGTATAATCCAGTTTAGCGATTTTGATAGAGAGCTTAATATGAATGCGTTTAATGCTCGTCTTTTATTTTCACGACCTAGCGATAAAGTTCTCTTGTCTAACATAGAACTGCTTGATCCCGGTCATGCAGTTACAATTTCGCGCCATGGAAACACTCGTATTTGGCAATATTATGACATAAATGTCTACGAGCGAACAAAAGGAAAATATAAAAGCATCAACGAAGCGCTTGAGGAGGCAGAAAACATTCTTAGCGATGCTTTAGCTCGCCAGATGGTGAGTGATGTAAATGTAGGTTGCCAACTTTCGGGAGGAATTGACTCCACACTTGTGAGCTATTATGCAAATAAGATGGACGGCAATAATCTAAATGACGCAGTCTCAATAATAGATGATGCAGGAGTTTTAGGAGAAGAGTTTTATATTGATCACGTTGGGAATGAATTAGGGCTGAATGTTCATAAGTTCAAAATCGATTCCGACTACTTTCTTGAGAACTATCAGCGAATGATTTGGCACAATGATGCGCCCGTTTATATGCCTTTCTTTGCTAGTTTTTTAAGGCTTGCAGAAAGAGCAAAAGACTATGTGAGGGTTCTGCTGAGTGGGGAGGGTTCTGATGAACTAGCTGGCGGATATAGCAGATTTGCTGCAGGGATATATCAACCGTTTATTTCAAAAATTGGAGGTCATTCAAGTAATATAAAAAGCTATAAAAGTTATGCAGAATATGCCGTAATGACTGACAGAACACTTACAAATTTACTTTCAATCGATCTTCGAAACCCTGATGATCTCATCCAAGAACAAATTGATAATTTTAATGGTTTTTCAGGTAGTAATTTCACAAAGCATGTTAAGTTTGAAATGACTCAACGCCTACCGGAATCTCTTTTACGACAGGACAAGATGACAATGGCCAGTTCGATAGAAAACCGTGTTCCTCTATTGGATAATAATGTAGTGGATTTCGTGATGCAACTTCCAGAGGATATGTTATTACGGTTTGTAGATCCATCACCACTTACGCTTTCCAAAAATCCTTTTAAGTGGGCAGATGGGAAGTACCTATTTAAAGAGCTTGTTGCAAGAAAATTCGGGTACGAATTTGCATATAGAAAAAAAGAGATTATGGTTCTCGACCAAAGAACAATGCTTTCATCTTCAGGCTTTAAGGATCATTTCTATGATTTGAATTATCCCAAGATGAAAGACAGAGGCTTAGTTGATGCCGAGCTTGTACGGTCTTTATATGAAACATTAACAGAAATTAACGACAACACTTTTGTTAGTATGTGGCGTGCAATAAGCCTTGAAACTTGGTGTCAGCTTTTTCTCGACTCTTAGGATTATCGCTAACCTAAAACCTATCAATGATCAATTAAATTAATAACGTATATTATGAAAAAGATAATTACTAAAAATTTATAATGTTACATTTAAATACACCTATTTCTGATAAATCTATTAGTCAATTAAATATTGGTGATAGGATAACAATATCAGGATATATTTATACAGGAAGAGATGCTGTACTACCCAAAATTGTCAAACTTTATGAATCAAACCAATTAGGCAAATATAACATAAACTTGCAAAGTGCTGTAATATTTCATACAGCTGTCAGCCCTGCCGGGGTTGGTCCAACATCAAGTAATAAGTTTGATATTGAGAATAGTATCCCAATTCTTTCAAAGGCTGGTGTTAAACTCCATCTAGGCAAGGGAGAACTTAGTCAAGAAACAGTTAATGCTTTGAAAAAATTCAATTCTGTATATGCTGTAATTCCTCCAATTACAGCTTTATTGAATAAAAAGACGCTTAAAAGAAAAATTATTGCTTACCCTGAAGAAGGGATGGAAGCCTTTCATCAATTAGATGTTAAAGAGTTTCCCGCAATTATTACTGTAGCTAATGGTATTAATTTATATGATGAAATACGACAAAAATAATATAATAGAAAAAATTAAAAATGCTTTAATTCTTGCAGGATCTACATTTAGTGAGGATAAAAAAGATGTTTATCGTAAAGCTATAGAAAAGGAAACAGTTTCAGGTGCCAAATGGGTACTTGAGAATACCTTAAAAAATGCACTTATTGCTGAGGAAAATAACTCGCCATTATGTGACGACACAGGTATCCCGCATTTATTTATAGAGGTTGGTCCTAACAAACATATTGATGGAGATTTAATTAATATAATTTATAATGGTGTTGCTGAAGGTTTGCGCGCTTTACCAGGAAGACCTATGGCTATCAAAGGAAACGACTTGCAACGTATTGATCAATCAGGAGGTCTTGATGTTGACCCGGCAGCATTAAAACCATCTCCTCTTTTAATAAAACAAACCAATGAAAATGTAATTCGCTTGCATATTCTTTTATTTGGAGGAGGTCCTGAAATTCGGGGAAAAACATTTAGAGTATTTCATAAACATAGTGTAGAAGTTGTTACAGATGAAATTATTGATTGGGCTGTAGAAGCTTCAGGCAAATTGGGTTGTTCCCCAATTACACTCGCCTTAGGGATTGGACGTTCACACTTTGAAGCAACTTCTTTAATGCTAGAGGCCATGGTATATGGGAAACATAATATACAAAGTGAAATTGAAAAGAAAATTACTGATCATCTTAACAATAGTAATATTGGCCCTTTGGGATTGGGAGGAAATACCACAGCACTAAGTACTTTTTTAAGAGTAGGCCCACAAAGAGCTAGTGGGGTACGTATTGTAAGTATGAGACCTTGTTGTGGAATTGAACCTAGAAAAGCTAGTATTGAATTATAATAATTGCTGGATTCAAGATTATCTATAATGATAGAAAAAGAATTTTATAATTTTAAACCATTATCCGATCCTATTCCTATAGCGGAGCAGAAATGGCCAGAAGGAATAACCCCTTTGGTTCATACCCAAACAATGACTTACAACCATGGAAACTTTATTCGTGAATGTATCGAAGGGATACTCATTCAGAAAACCACTTTTCCTGTTCAAATCCTAATTCATGATGACGATTCAACAGATAATACAGCTGAGATTGTTAATGAATATCAAAAGAATTACCCTAATTTAATTAAGGCTTATTATCAGATTGAAAATAGCTATACAAAACTTGACAAACATGAACGTCGAAGTGAATTTATGAATTGGAAGAAAGGAAAATACGAAGCATTTTGTGAAGGTGATGATTATTGGACTGACCCATTAAAATTACAGAAACAGGTTGATTTTTTAGAAGAAAATCCGGGGTATGTTTTAACCGGAGGGTATGCATCTCAAATCTACGAACATGAAAACTTTGAGATATTTCATGACAAACCTATTCATGACCAAAATTTTGATTTTGATGACCGCTATATTCATGAGAGAAATCCAATTTTTGCACTGACAATGCTTTTTAGATATAATATAATTAAAGAATTTCCCGATATTTACTGGAAATTAGGAGGGGGGATTCGAAGAGTATATTTTTTGCTATGTCAACATGGAAAAGGTAGGTATATACACGAGAATTATGGTGTATATCGTACTCATAGTGGTGGTGTTACATTTAACACAAAGTGGACCACTGAGGGTAAAATTGGCAAATACGAAAACCATATTGTTGCATCGATAAAATGGAATAATTACTTCCATGGAAAATATGATAAAGAAACTAAAAATGTTTTGCACATTAACGGAATAAGAATTA
>Ga0187827_10008160_pt1 | contig 11435 bp, 10 predicted proteins | sample ETNtaG_39_FD_167969 | JGI IMG/M metagenome (GOLD analysis project Ga0187827, IMG submission 167969) | Marine microbial and viral communities from oxygen minimum zone, Eastern Pacific Ocean - ETNP2014_SV_150_PacBio MetaG (Illumina Assembly) | ecosystem: Environmental > Aquatic > Marine > Hypoxic... | reverse complement strand
TTTCATCAATTGACACATCAGTAGTTAAAAATTTATTCAGTGCCACAAAACCTAAAAGTGGCAAAGTAAATTCTGCAATAACTAGTATCATAGATACGGCTCTAAACTTATTATATCCTGGAAAATAGTCTAAGAATAACTCTGTTAAACTCATGAAATTCTTCCCCCAAGCCAGCATTATCGACATAATTGTAGCTAAAATTAACCAAGTTCTCATTTCTGATTTCACAAAAAATAAACCTAAAACAAACAAGAAAATTATAATAGAACCAGCATAAGTAGGTCCTGAGGTAAATGGCTGGTCACCCCAATAAAGTGGTAATTGTTTAATGAGTTGCCTAGCATTTGGTGCTCTTTTAATTGCCTGATAGGTTTCTGAATCAGTAGTTAAAGCTCCCTGTGATGCGCCTCCATAAAAATTAGGAATTAAGAGAGTAAAACTCTCGGCTATACCATAACTCCAAGATGTTGCATAATCCTTATCTAATCCAGAAGTTTTATTATCTAAATTATTAGTTAATTCAGATTTTCCTCTAGTACTATCCTTGCCATACTCCATGGTTGTAGATAATCTAGTAAGTGAGGTTCCAGAAGCTAGCAGTGCTGCAATAATTAAAATTCCAGAACGCTTTACAAAATCTACTAAGTTATTTTCTTTAAAATCTTTAATAAACTGTACCAAACCAAGTAATAATAATATCAATACTAAATAATAAGTTATTTGTAAATGATTAGCATAAAGCTCTAATGCTACTGTTAAAGCAGTTAAAACACCTCCAAGAAACATTTTTCCTCTATAAGTATACAGCACTGCAGCAATCACCATTGGCACATATGCAATTGCATGTGCTTTAGTCATATGCCCAGCCTGAATAATAATAAAGAAATAAGAAGAAAATGCAAAAGCTATTGCCCCTACAGCAGATAATCGATAATCTACTTGTAAAGATAAAAGTAAAATGTAAAATCCTAATAAATATAAAAATAACATACCGGCTGGCCTTGGTATTCCTAACGATAAAGCTTTCGCCACATATTGGATAAGATTTCCTTTATATTTTGTAGAAATTTGGTAAGCAGGCATTCCCGAAAACATTGAATTTGTCCAAAGTGCTTCCTCCCCAGTTGCATCACGAAAATCAACCACTTCTTTACTCATCCCTTTCCAGTGCTTAATATCTTGCATATCTAGCTTTTTACCTTTTAACACTGGCGAGAAATAAGCAAAAGAAATAATTACAAATAAAACAAGTGTCGCCAAATAAGAACTAAGTTTTTTAAATTTTTCCATAATTTTTATTTTATTCATCAACTTCTTCAAAATCTACATATTCTCCCACATTATCTGATTTTGTTTGAGTTGAAGTATTTGTTTTTTCAATTGTAACCTTGCCTTCCTTTTGTGGTTGACTTTGTGTATTCTGATGCTGCCGATTAAATTGTTGTTGAAACTTATCTTGCATTTTATTTGCGAATCGCTTCATTAAAATTGGCGCAAATAATCTAACAAGTATCTTTATTAAATACGAGATAAAGAAAAACCAAAACAAAAATTTAACCAATCCTACTAACATATTATTTACTTAAATATAAATTTCTTTCAGAATATATTTTCGTAAAATAATCATCCTGCAAATCATCAATAAAATAAATGGCCTCCCCTGTTGATTTCATTTCTGGGCCTAATTCCTTGTTTACATTCGGAAATTTATCAAACGAGAAGATAGGAACTTTTATTGCATATCCATTCTTAGTAGGGTTAAAATCAAAGTCCGTAACTTTCTTTTCTCCAAGCATAACTTTTGTAGCATAATTTGTGTATGGCTCATCATAAGATTTTGCAATAAATGGAACGGTTCTTGAAGCTCTGGGGTTTGCTTCAATTACATAGACAACCTCATCTTTTATAGCAAACTGAATATTAATTAATCCAACCGTATCTAATGCAACAGCAATCTTATTAGTAATATTAATCATTTGCTGGCGTACATTATCACTTAAATCAAAAGTTGGTAATACCGCATAGGAATCTCCTGAATGAATACCACAAGGTTCAATATGTTCCATCATACCGATAATATAAACATTCTCTCCATCACAAATTGCATCAGCCTCAGCTTCAATTGCTTTATCTAAATAATGGTCCAAAAGCACCCTATTACCAGGAATAGTCTTTAGCAGATTCACAATATGATGCTCTAACTCCTCCTCATTAATTACAATTTTCATTCCTTGACCTCCAAGCACATAAGATGGTCTAACTAAAATTGGAAAATTTAATGTTTTAGAGATTTCAATAGCATCTTCAGCTGTCTCAGCAACTGCAAATTTAGGATAAGGAATATTATTTTCTTCTAAAAGCTCAGAAAATCTTCCTCTATCCTCTGCTACGTCTAGTGCATTGTAAGAAGTACCCATAATCTTAATATTATAACGCTCTAATTTCTCGGCTAACTTGAGAGCTGTTTGTCCACCTAACTGTACAATAACTCCCTCAGGTTTTTCATGGCGAATAATATCATAAATATGTTCCCAAAAAACTGGCTCAAAATACAGTTTGTCAGCCGTATCAAAATCAGTAGAAACTGTTTCAGGGTTGCAATTAATCATGATAGTTTCATAGCCACATTCTTTTGCAGCCAAGACTCCATGTACACAGGAATAATCAAACTCTATTCCTTGCCCAATCCTATTTGGACCTGAACCAAGAACAATAACCTTTCTATTATCCGTCACTTCACTCTCATTCTCAGCATACTGTACACCATTTTCCTCTTTTGGTATTTCAAAAGTTGAGTAATAATATGGTGTTTCTGCTTTAAACTCAGCAGCACATGTATCCACTAGTTTATATACACGCTTAATATTTTCTATATCTCTTTTATCATATACTGCACTCTCTAAACATCTTACTAAATGTGCAATTTGCCTATCAGCATAACCCTTCATTTTTGCTTCTAAAAGCAAATCCGCTGGGATTGTCTCAATTGTATATTTTTCTATCTCTTTTTCAAGTACTACAAGCTCCTCAATCTGATGTAAGAACCAATAATCAATTTTTGTAATTTCATAGATTTTCTTTGTGGGAATACCAATTCTTATTGCATCATAGACTCTAAATATTCTATCTCCACTTGCATGTTCTAAGTCATACAAGATGGCATCCTGATCCGTTTTCCCTTTCCCATCCGCACCTAATCCATTACGACTAATCTCTAAAGATTGACATGCTTTCTGAAGTGCCTCTTGAAATGAACGACCAATACTCATTACCTCACCTACTGATTTCATTTGTAAGCCAAGCTTAATATCAGAACCCTTAAATTTATCAAAGTTCCATCTTGGTATTTTTACTACTACATAATCCAATGTTGGTTCAAAACAAGCAGAAGTTGTTTCTGTAATCTGATTATCTAATTCATCAAGGGTATAACCAATAGCTAATTTTGATGCAATTTTTGCGATTGGATAACCAGTCGCCTTTGATGCTAAAGCAGAAGAACGAGAAACCCTTGGGTTAATTTCAATAGCAATTATATCTTCTGACTCATCAGGATTTACTGCAAATTGCACATTACAACCTCCAGCAAACTCACCAATTGAACGCATCATCTTGATCGACATATCACGCATTTTCTGATATGTTGTATCAGCAAGTGTCATGGATGGCGCAATAGTAATAGAGTCACCTGTATGGATTCCCATAGGATCAAGATTTTCGATATTACAAATAATAATTACATTATCATTATCATCACGCAAAAGTTCTAATTCATACTCTTTCCAACCAAGAACTGCTTTGTCAATTAGCACCTCATGGATTGGTGAAGCATGCAATCCTTTTGAAAGTAAATCCTCAAATTCTTCTTTATTATGTACAAATGAAGCTCCACTTCCACCAAGTGTAAATGATGGTCTAATAACTAAAGGAAACCCCAATTCTTGTGCTATTTCTTTTCCTTCCAAAAAAGATGTAGCAATACGGGCTGGGGCAACAGGAATATCAATTTCTCCCATTAACTTACGAAATTGCTCTCTATCTTCAGTAATATTTATAGCGTCAATATCAACCCCAATAATATCAACACCATATTTTTCCCATATACCTTTCTCATCTGTCTCAATACAAAGGTTTAGTGCTGTTTGCCCTCCCATAGTTGGTAAAACAGCATCAATATTTCTTTCTTCAAGTATTTCAACTAATGATGCTATGGTAAGTGGTTTCAGGTAAACATGATCTGCAACTACCTTATCCGTCATTATGGTTGCAGGATTAGAATTGATTAATGAAACCTCAATTCCTTCTTCTCTTAATGATCTTGCTGATTGAGATCCTGAATAATCAAACTCACATGCTTGCCCAATTACAATTGGCCCACTACCTATAATTAGTATTGATTTTAATGACTTGTTTTTTGGCATTTATCTTTTAGTTGAGGTAAAATTATATAAATTGACTATTTAGCATTATTTTCAGTTGTGAAAGTATCAATATCTTATTAAGATTCAAAAAAAAAGTGTTGCTAATAAAAACAACACTTTTTATATGGTTAAAGATAGTCAATTATTTATGACCCATTTCATCAGAAACTGTCAATCTTTTTCTTCCTTTTGCTCTTCTTCTTGATAATACTCTTTGCCCATCTTTTGAAGACATACGTTCCGTGAATCCATGTTTATTTTTTCGCTTTCTATTAGATGGTTGGAATGTTCTTTTTGGCATGACTTTTTTCTTTGTTATTTCTGGAATGCAAATTTAATATTTTTTCTAATACAAACAAGATTTGAATAATAATTAAAAATCTATTTTTGCTGATATGAATTGGATGAAAAAGTTGAAAGAAAGATGGGGCATTACATCTAATCTACAATTAGTTATTATTTTCCTTGTATTCTCAATTACAGGATCTATTGCTTTGTGGGTTGCCAAACCACTTCTTAATCTAGCAGATGTTAATTCTGAAACTATGAATATCTGGCTATATATTCCTATAAGAATTGGAATAATCTTTCCTACTTATCAGGTATTAGTTATAATAATAGGCGCGCTTTTTGGACAATTCGAATTTTTCTGGAATTTTGAAAAGAAAATGCTTGCTCGTATAGGTTTTAAATATTTTAAAAAGAAAAGATGAATTGCTTTTCTTATTTTTGGCAAGCTAAATTTTAATAAATGAAACTCATTATATCACTTGCTACAAGATTGATTCCCAGACATTATTTACAACATGTAAGCCACTTCTTTTTAAGAATTTTTTCTTTGTTCTTAAGAGGTGACCGATTTGAAGACCCAATAAATGGGAAAACCTATCGTAAATTATTGCCTTACGGAAGATTAAAATCAAGAGAAAATGCAATTGCTCCAGATAGTATGAGTTTGGAAAGGCACCGATTGATGTGGCTTTTCATGAAAGAAAAAACCAACTTTTTTACAGCTAATCTAAAATTCTTACACATTGCCCCTGAGTATTGTTTTATTAAACTGTTTAAGGCAATGAAGAACTTAGATTACACTACTGGGGATTTGATCTCTCCTTGGGCAGATGTGAAATTTGATGTGCACGATATTCCTTTTGAGAAGAACTCTTTTGATGTAGTAATTTGCAACCACGTTCTGGAGCATGTGGAAGACGATCATAAAGTAATGACTGAGCTTCATAGAATAATGAAGCCAGGTGGCTGGGGAATTTTTCAAGTACCAATTGATCGTAATAATCCTAAAACGGAAGAAAACCCAAGCGTAACAGATCCTAAAGAAAGAGAACGGCTTTATGGACAAGATGATCATGTACGCCAATATGGTTTGGACTATGGAAAAAAATTGAAAACTGCAGGATTTAAGGTTACAGAAAGTGATTTTATTAATAAGTTAGAGCCAAAACTAGTTGAACGCTATGCTTTGCCAAAAGGAGAGATTATTTACTTCTGCGAAGAAGAATAGATGAGAAAACTACTACTTATATTACTTTTCTTTAATAACTTTGGCATAGAAAACTTATGTTTCTGACGATAATTTTGAACAGGAGTTAATAAATTTGGACCATGATAATGTTTTAGACGATTATGTGCAAATCTTAAACATTAATACTTTAACAGCTATTGATTTGAGTAATAAAAATATTTCTGATTTAACTGGCATAAGAGATTTCTCATCTTTATTCAATCTGTATTGTCAGTATAATTAATTAAGTACTATTGAATAATCTAAATCTTTACATTAGTTAATATCTAATATAAACCACCTTCTTAGTCTCAAAAAAATCTTCTTCAAAATAGTCTGTGATATTGTATTGTTGATGAAGAATTCCTTTAAGCTCTTCTGATAAATCCCCTCCTTTTAGGTAAAGTATTCCATTGTTTAAGGTATTATTATGCATTTTATTGAACTTACCTTTTACCCACTTTTTAAAATCCGTCATATTAGTAACTGCTCGACTTACTACAAAATCAAATTTCTCATTAATGTGTTCTACTCTACCATGTATTGTTCTGATATTCATTAATCCGATTGCAGTACTTACTTCATTCACAACTTTTATTTTCTTTCCAATACTATCAACAAGAAGGAAATCAGTTTTAGGAAATAAAATAGCCAATGGAATGCCTGGGAAACCACCACCCGTTCCTATATCGAGAATCTTAGTTCCTTTTTTAAATGCTATCACTTTAGCAATAGCGAGTGAATGTAATACATGATGTAAATAAAGCTCAGAAATAGTTTTTCTAGAAATTATATTTATTTGAGCATTCCAATGCTCGTAAAGTTCTTCTAACTGTGAAAATTGTTGAATCTGTTTCTCTGATAGATCAGAAAAATACTTTTGAATGATTTGCATTAAAATGCCCCTTTCTTACCAGACATAATATTAAAAAGTTGCTCACGAGATCTGTGTAGTTGTGCTTTTACTGTACCAAGTGGAACTTCTAATTCTGTTGCAATCTCTTTATAACTCATTTCCTTAAAATAGCGTAATCTAACTAGTATTCTATAATTAGGTTTTAATTGCTCTACTATCTGTCTTAGAATCTGAACCCTTTGTTTTTTCATCATCATCTTCTCCGGATCTGGAATTTCAGAAGGGATATCAAATGATTGTTTTTCTCCTTTATCATTTAGTGTCAATTTATCGATTGAAATGGTAGGTAACTTGTTTTTTCTCAAATAATCGATACAATTGTTTTTAGCAATAGTAAATAGCCATGTACTAAAAACATAGTTCGGCACATATAAATGAAGTTTTTTAAAGGCTTTACCAAGCGCCTCTATAGTTAAATCTTTAGCAAGTTCCTCATTACCAACTTTCTCAAGAAGCATAAAGTACAAAGGATCACGATAAAGTCGCATTAATTCATTATATGCTTTTTTGTCTCCTGTTTCTAAAGCTCTGTTAATTAGTGCTAAATCTCTTTTACCTTTATCTGAGAGTTGTTTCTTCATCACCAATCTACTGGTTTTTTATTAGAGTTCAATAATACAAAAAATCCCTGTACTAAAACTAACAAGAACTCAAGTAGAGGGAACCATAATAATAAACTGGATGATTTTAATTTTTTCATAGATTTATAGTAGAGAATGTAAAACAATAAAGTTCTGAAGACAAATAGAGATAGTACAAGAAGAATACTATTGATTTTTAGAAAAACCAAAGAGAGAAATGAAAAGAAAAAAAGAAATTGAGAAAAAGGCCAAAGTCCCAATAAGATTTTAAACTTAAACACATATTTTTCTGAAGTAGTAATATGTCTTCTTTTTTGAAAAGCCCATTCTTTCCATGATTTCTTTGCCTTTGAAATCGTATAACTATCTTCATTAATCTCTATTGCAACATTCTGCTTTGTTGCTACTTCTTGAATAAATAAGTCATCATCACCAGAAGGTAGAAAGATATGAGAAGCAAAACCTTTATTATCAAAGAAAATAGATTTCTTGTAAGCCATATTTCTACCAATACCCATATAAGTTTTCCTGGCCAAGGCAAAAGAAAGATATTGCAAAGCAATATTAAAAGTGTCAAATCGAATTAATGCATTTAGCAGTCCCTTTTCTTTTTTGTAAGCACCAAAACCTAAAATAATTTGTTTTTCATTGGAAAAGTTTGAAGCCATTTCACTTAACCAATTACTAGAAGAAGGATAGCAGTCAGCATCTGTTAGAAGTAAATATTCATGCTTTGCTGCTTTTATACCTAAAGTAAGAGCAAACTTTTTACCAATCCTATGTTTTACATGCTGCTCAATTTTTACTGTTTTCAAATTCGCATACTTTTGAGTTAATTCTTTTAATACATATTCTGTATTATCTTTAGATTGGTCATCTACCAGAACCACTTCAAAATTGTTGTAATTCTGCTCCAATATCTTTGGCAAGAAAATAGTAATATTTTCTGCTTCATTTCTAGCACAAACTATTACTGAAATTGGCTCAGAAAATGTAGTTTTCTCTACTTTAAACAAAACAAAACGTATAAAGAAAAATAACACATAAAAAAGCTGGATAGCTATTGAAAAAAAGAAAACTATTAAGAGAATCTGAATAAAAAGTTCCATTAAAGCAAAAATAATTTATTTACTGAAAAGAAGACAAAAAGTAAAACTTATCTTTGTGGTTATGAAATTTGACTTAATTAAAAGAGATAAAGCATCAAATGCTCGCCTTGGAGAAATTGAAACGGCACACGGAAAGATACAAACTCCGATTTTCATGCCAGTTGGAACAGCAGGAACAGTAAAAGGTGTTCATCAATATGAACTTTTAGAAGATACAAAAGCTCAAATCATTTTAGGAAATGCCTATCATTTGTATTTGCGACCGAAATTAAATACCATTGAAAAATCAGGCGGACTGCATAAATTTATTGGGTGGAAAAAACCAATGCTAACCGATAGTGGAGGTTATCAAGTTTATTCTTTAGCTAAAAATCGAAAAATTACAGAAGAAGGTGTTAAATTTCAATCGCATATTGATGGTTCATACCAATTTTTTACACCTGAATACGCTATTGATATACAAAGAAAAATTGGTGCAGACATTATCATGGCTTTTGATGAATGCACTCCCTACCCATGTAAGTATGATTACGCCAAAGAATCCATGCATCTAACCCATAGATGGCTTAAAAGATGTTGCGACAGATTTGACAATACTGAAAAGTTTTATGGCTATGATCAATCTTTTTTCCCTATAGTACAAGGCAGTGTATATGAAGACTTAAGAAAACAATCATCTGAAAAAATTGCATCATTTGAAAGAGAAGGGAATGCCATTGGTGGACTTTCTGTTGGTGAGCCAAACGAGATACTTTACCAAATGACAGATATTGCTTGCCACATTTTACCAAAACACAAACCAAGATATTTGATGGGAGTTGGTACGCCATCAAATCTTTTGGAAAGTGTTTCCTTAGGGGTAGATATGTTCGATTGCGTTATGCCAAGCAGAAATGCAAGAAATGGAATGCTTTTCACCTCAGATGGAACAATTAATATAAAAAATAAAAAATGGGAAAATGATTTCTCAATATTGGATGAAAACGGTACATCTTATGTAGACAAAGCCTACACAAAAGCATATCTCAGGCATCTTTTCGCAAGTGGTGAACTTCTAGGTAAGCAAATTGCTACTTTGCACAATATTCGATTCTATATGTGGTTAATGGAGCAAGCGAGAGAGCAGATTGTCAAAGACACCTTTGCTTCCTGGAAAAATACTATGACTAAGAAACTAGATATTCGCCTTTAAAATGAAGAAACTAGATTGGTATATCATCAAGAAGTTTTTGGGCACCTTCTTTTTTGCCATTTCACTAATTCTAATAATTGTAATTGTTTTTGATATATCCGAAAAAATTGATGATTTTATGGAGAATGAAGCGCCACTAAATGCTATTGTATTTAATTATTATCTTAATTTTATTCCATTCTTTGCCAATCTATTCAGTCCTCTTTTTATTTTTATTTCTGTTATCTTTTTCACATCAAAAATGGCAAATAATACAGAAGTCATTGCTATCCTAAATAGTGGAATGAGTTTCTGGAGACTATTACTTCCTTATCTAATCTCGGCTATTCTTCTTGCTTCTGCATCTTTCATTCTTGGTAATTTTATAATCCCACCTGCCAATAAAGTCAGGATTGATTTTGAAAATAAATACATTAAAAAGAGATTCAGATTCAGAGGGAAAAACATACATCTTCAACTTCAAAAAGGACAATACGCCTACATGGAAAGTTATAATCGCACCAAAGATATTGCCTATAAATTCTCTTTGGAAAATATAAAGGATGGGAAACTACAATCCAAATTAAATGCAAATTATATGCAATGGGATAGTATCTCAGAAAAGTGGCAAGTAAATCAATGGCAAATCAGAGAATTTCTAGAAAAGGGAGAAAAATTAAGCCATGGAGAACGACTAGATACACTAATTAATCTTAAGCCAAATGATTTTAAGACACGCCTTAGCAAAGTAGAAACCATGAATTATTTTAAACTGAATGATTACATAAAAGAAGAAGAGATAAAAGGCACAGCAAATATCGTATACCATAAAATTGAGAAACATAAACGCATGGCATTTCCTTTTGCATCAATTATATTGACAGTAATTGGGGTTGCTGTTTCTAGCCGAAAAATAAGAGGAGGGATCGGTATACACCTTGGAGTAGGACTGCTTATTAGCTTTTCCTATATCTTGTTTATGCAAATCTCTACTACTTATGCAACAAATGGTAATCTAACTCCATCTTTAGCTGTTTGGATTCCAAATATTTTGTATGCTTTTTTAGGGCTGCTTCTAGTAATGAAAGCGCTTAAATAGAAAATAATTATTTTAATTACTTATTAGCGAAAAATCCCATAGATAGTAGAACCACTCCCGGTCATAGAAGCATAAATAGCACCTTCTATATATAGTTGTTTCTTTATACTTTGAAGTTTTGGATATTCTTCAAAAATGTTTTCTTCAAAATCATTCTCTATTTCTTCTCTCCAATCCTGAATTGGCATCTTTATTAATTCCCTCAAAAGAATTTGAGGAGTATGAGGAGTAACCCCTGAATAAGCATCAACAGTAGAAATATGTATCTTTGGATGAACAAATCTTATTTTAAAGGTACTTAGATCCAAATCAATGTTTGTCATGCTTTCACCTATTCCTTCCACATATTTTGGTGTATTTTCAATAAAAAAAGGGCAATCTGCTCCTAACTGTAAAGCGTACTTTTCTAATCTTTTACTACTAATACCTAATGTAAACAAATCATTCAATCCTTTTAAGGTAAAAGCAGCATCAGCCGAGCCACCTCCTAAACCAGATCCAATAGGAATTTGTTTATGTAAGTGAATTCCTACATTTGAGATTGAAAAGTCTTGCTTTAATAAATGAAACGCTTTTTCACACAAATTCTCTCCTTCTGGAATCTCAATTCCTGAAGGA
>Ga0187827_10008159_pt1 | contig 11436 bp, 10 predicted proteins | sample ETNtaG_39_FD_167969 | JGI IMG/M metagenome (GOLD analysis project Ga0187827, IMG submission 167969) | Marine microbial and viral communities from oxygen minimum zone, Eastern Pacific Ocean - ETNP2014_SV_150_PacBio MetaG (Illumina Assembly) | ecosystem: Environmental > Aquatic > Marine > Hypoxic... | reverse complement strand
TGGATATATTCAAAAATTTTTTGTTTTTGCTCTCATTCTTATACCGATTATTTGGAAAAAACTAGATAAACAAAAATTCCTAATTTCAACAGTTCTCCCGATAATCTTTTTTTCTGGAATTTTATTCTCTGGCAATCGTGTACCACTTGTGATGTTTTGCGTTTCAATATTACTGATGATTATATTAATTAAAGAATTGAGACTTTCTTTAGCGATTGCATCTTTGTTTTGTGTCTTAATTTTCACAATAACTATGAAGATGAATGATAATTTAAGAGGATATTATATAAGTTTTTATCAAAATTCTTCACATGTGATAGCTGTTATGAAAAAATATATTCCAAAAAAGTATCCAGAGTTAGAAAAGAACAAAGAGAAAAAATGTATTGAAAAAGACAACGATGTTTACTGTGAACACTTTTATCAGCAAAGTAAAAAACTTAAATCAAGATATGAAGAAATACCTAGTTTTGGAAGTGGTCATTTTGTAATTTATCTTACAGCAATTGATGTTTGGATCGATAGTCCAATTATTGGAAATGGAATCAAATCTTTTAGAACAAAATGTTTAACAAAACTTCACTTGCCAAACAGAATTTGTTCAAGCCATCCTCATAATTATTATTTGGAACTCTTAAATGATACCGGTTTGTTAGGTACCTTGTTTTTTATATGTGCGGTCTTTTACTTGATAACAAATAAATTTTTTAATTTTAAATACTATGAAAAAAATGAAAAATTCTTATTTATTTGTCTCCTAATAATTATAATTGCAGAATTTTTTCCTTTAAAAAGTTCTGGAAGTTTTTTCTCAACTACAAACTCTTCTTTTATTTTCTTAATATTAGGAATGTTGAATGGTTTAAAAAAAATCAAAGAATAATTTTAATTTAAAATTTTATTTAACTGTTTAAAAAAATTTTCTTTAGTAGAATATCTATTTTTTTTCATTTTTTCCAAAATTCCCTCGTAGTTCTTATCGATAAATTTAATTAAATTTAAGAGATGATTGTGATCTCTTTTGCATACAAAAATTCCTTCATATTTTTGTAAAACATGTTTTATTTCTTCAAAAACAACTACTGGCCTTTGCCTTGCCAAACTTTCTATTAACACCTGAGGATAGCCCTCTGTATATGAGGGTAATATAAAAATATCATGCTGATCGTATTGTTCAATTAAATTTTTCTTAGCAGATATGGGTTCTAAAAATTTTATTTTATTACTTACTTCTTTTAGTTTATTACCTTGCCCTATTAATGTGAGTGAAAGATCTTTTTCATTGTATTTAATTTTTTTAAAAATATTTATCAATGAGTAAACACCTTTTTCTACTTTGATCCTACCAACATACAATAACTTTATTTTATCTCTTTTTGGTATTTTTGTATTCTGAAACCATTCTTGATCAATCTGAGATGGATTTACCAAATGAAATTTCTTTTTTTTTGATATGAGATCGTTAACCACAATTAGATTACTAAATTTTACCATAATATTTTCAATTATCTTGTAAATAATGGAAAGTGTTTTGCCAAAAATTATTGAAATTTCTTTTTTTCCATCGCTTCTTAAATAAAGAAATATTTTTTTTTTGAAAAGAAAAAGCAATAAAAAAGATAAAAAAGTATATGGAGTCACTGAAATTATTAAGTAATTTGCCTTATTTTGAAAAATTGAATTCATTAAATGCTTTATAAAAAAAAAGATATTTGAGCTAATAATTATTTCTGAATTATTAATTTTGTGTACGGGGTTAATAACGGCTTTCCTTAAGATCAATTTTATATTAAATGACCTACTTAAAAGTTCAGTAATTGATTTTATCTCAATGTTTTCACAGTAAAAATTGTTACCTTTTTTAATACATTTTTCGTTATTTATTATAATTAAATTCGTCTTCATAAAAATTTATCAATTGATAAAAAAACTTATTTTTTTGCGTGGAACAAAAAATAATATTAAAAACTTGTATTTTTTAAAATTGAAAGGAGATTTTATTATTTCTTGTAATGCAGAAATTTTATCTCCGTCTAAAAAATTTTTTTTTATTTTTAACGACTGCAAAACAAAGATGGCACCTTTGAATGAATAATTTTTAAAATGATCTTTAATTTTGTTATTTTTTAACCAACTCTCTAATTCTTGAATATGTAAATGAATTTTTCTTAATGATGTATTTGACTCATGTACTCTGTAATATGCTAAGGGTTCTTGAATACAACCAAAAAAGCTATTTAAACTTACATTAACAAAAAAATCAAAGTCTCCTATTATTTCATATTTACCAATAAATTGTTTTGTTTGGAAAATTTTTTTTTTACAAAGTGCAGTTAATATTCCGCCTATATTATAATTGCTTAATAATTTCTGTGTGATTTTTCCATCAGGTAAATTCTTTTTTGAAACAATTTTTTTAGTCTTTGTTTTATTATAAAAAAAATAAAAATTTGTATAAACGACATCTAAATTTTTATCTTTAAAAAAAAGTTCAATTTGTTTTTCTAGTCTTTTTGGACTCCACCAATCATCAGTATCTAAAAAAGATATAAATTCACCAGAAGTTTTTTTTATAGCTAAATTTCTTGCTTCATAAAGGGGGGTAAAATTTTTTGTGTAATAATATTTGATTCTTTTGTCTGAAAATTGCATTAAAACTTCTTTACTACTATCACTTGAAAAATTATCCCAAAATATTAATTCCCAATTTTTGTAGGTTTGATTAATAAGACTGCTTATACTTTCCTTGAGATAAGTCTCTCCATTATGACAATTCATTATCACACTAACTAATGGACTTTTTGCAGTCTCATTTATCATTGTAAAAATTGATTGTTGATTTAAGACCTTTGTAAAATGAAATTTTTGGTATCCATTTAATTATTTTTTTTGCTTTTTTGATGTTAGGATAAATTTTTAAAATTTCGTCCTTTCTTAATTTAATTTTTCCAAATTCTGGATACCCACCTTTAGAAATTTTTTTTACATTTTTTATTATCTCTTTAATTTTTCTTGGTTTTCCAGATCCAATATTTATTATTTGACCTCTTGCACTCTCATTTTTTAATGATTTTAATATTGCATCTACAACATCCTCTACATGAACAAAATCTCTTAATTGATTTCCGTTGGAACAAGGAAACTTTTTATTTCCAATACAACCTTCAATAATAATTGGGATAAAACGATTTTTATCCTGTTTAGGTCCATATGCTAAATATAATCTTAAAATTGTAGACGGAAATTTTTTTTTTTTAAAGAGGTCAGTTAGATAGATTGAGGCCAATAGTTTAGCCTTTCCATAAACTGATTTTATTGATTTAGGATCACACGTAACATTTTCTTTTTGAGGTGATTTTGCTCCCCCATATTCTACACTGCTGCCCATTTGAACAAAAGCCTTGGGAGGTTTTTTTAAAAAAATTTCAGTTAAATTTTTACAACCTAAATAGTGACTTTCAAAAGTTTTCTTTTTATTTGAATGATCGACGTAACCACCCAGGTTTACAATATATTTAAAAAAATTTGGAATTTTTCTCTTTAAAGATTTTCTTTTTGTAATATCACATATAATATATTTAACTTTTGATAAATATCTTATTTTTTTTGGTGGCCTTGAAGAAATGCTAGTAACTTGCCAACCTTTTTTTAAAGATTTTTTTGCAAGATGGTAACCAATAAAACCCGTTCCTCCAACAATTAATATATTATTTTTGAAATTCAAAATTTTATTTTTTCTTACTGAAAATTTCGTCAAGTTTGTCTTTATCTCTTTTTGTATCCATGCATTGCCAAAATCCTTTATGTTTAAATGCTACCAACTGTTTTCTTTTAGTCATTTTCTCTAAAGGTTCTCTCTCTAGATATGTATTATCATTTTTAATAAATTTTAAAAATTCTGGCTCCATAACAAAAAAACCTCCATTAATCCATCCTTCATCAAGTTTTGATTTTTCTTTAAAGTAACTTACGTATTGACCTTTGAGCTTTAAAGCGCCAAATCTTGCGGAAGGTCGTACAGCAGTTATTGTAACAAGTTTATTGCTTTTTTTATGAAACTTTAATAGCTGTCTTAAATTTATATCAGATAAACCGTCTCCATAAGTTAACATAAACGTTTCGTTGCCAATATATTTTTTTAATCTTTTTAATCTTCCTCCCGTCATTGTCTTTTTCCCTGTTTCAATCAAATTTATTTTCCAATCATAAAAATTTTTATTAAAAAATTTTTTAATAACAGATCCTTTATATCCTAAAGCTATGTAAAACTCCTTAAAACCATATTTGGCATATTGTTTCATAATATGAAAAATTATTGGCTTGCCGCCAACTTTTATCATTGGTTTGGGAATTGTTTTCGTATATTCAGATAATCTAGTTCCGAAGCCGCCGGCAAGCAAAATAACTTTCATATCAATTTCTAATTTAATTTATATTTTTTTTTGAAAAATTTTCAATTATTTAAATAATCTTTTTTTTAAAAGCTTTTCATATTCTTTTATATGATCAAACGAAGTTTCATATATTTTTTTTGGTTGAGAATAATAATTTTTATACCATTTTGCAGTCATATAAATAGTTTCATTAAAACTTAGAATACTTTTCCATTCAAGATAAGTTTTGGCCTTATTGCAATTTAGTTTTAGCAGATTGGATTCATGAAATTTTTTTTTATTTTTATTTACAACTTTCCATGATATTTTTTTCCAATATTTTTTCATTAATTTTACTAAACGTATAACCTGATAATTATTAGAGTTGCTGGGTCCAAAATTGAAAGCTTCGCCATGAAGTTTTTTATTTTTTTTAATGTTTGCTGCAAAAATTAAATATCCTCCCACAGCCTCCAACACATGTTGCCATGGTCTAGTTGATTTAGGATTCCTTATTAAAACTTTTTTATTTTTTGACCATGATTTAACACAATCAGGTATCAAACGATCCTGAGACCAATCACCTCCTCCAATAACATTTCCAGCTCTTGCAATACCAATTAATACCTTTGTTTTTTTTTGTGGAAAAAAAGAACTAATATGAGATTGAATTGCTAATTCAGCAGAAGCTTTGGATGCGCTATATGGATCTTTGCCTCCTAGAATATCATTTTCTTTATATCCTCTTTTAATCTCCAAATTCCTATAAATTTTATCACTAGTTATAATCACTGCAATACATCGTTTTTTTAACTCTTTTAAACTTTCTAAAACATTTAATGTACCGATCGTGTTTGTCTGCCAAGTATAAATTGGATCAGAATAAGATTTTTTAACAAGAGATTGAGCTGCTAAATGAAAAACATAATCTGGTTGATGCTTTTTAAAATTTTTTTTCAATAATTTTAAATTTCTTATATCTATTCTTTTATGAGATATTTTGTTTCTTAATTTTATGACTTCAAAATGTGATGGTTTAGATGGTATGTTTATTGACAATCCAACTACTTTTGCTCCTAAAATTCTTAACCACAAAGATAACCAAGAACCTTTGAATCCAGTATGACCAATCACTATTACAGTTTTATTATGAAAATTTTTTTTTAAATTCATGTTAAGTTTAAATAATTTTAATTATTGTAAATATTAAATTTTTTTAAAAAATCATTTTTTTCACCAAATTGTATAATAGAGTTTTTTTTTAATAACTCATATTTGAATATATTTGGTTCTAATTGCTCTGATTTAATCGAAGTCCAAATTTTGGAATTGTGGGACTCAAATACTGGTTCACTACAAATATGTATGGCTACAATTTCATGTTCTAAAACTTCAAGTATAGCAGCAGTCGCTCCAAAAAAAATAGAAAATTTATTTTTTATTTTTTCATTATTTTTATTTTTCAGTTTTGACATAACGTAATTTAATTTTTGCTCTAAGTGTTTATGTTTTTTCGAATTTATCATAAAAGGATGATTCCGAATTTCAAAAGTTGGCGATAAATTTAAAAAATCAAATTTAAATAATTTTTCAAATTTTTTTATTAGAATATCTAAATTCCCCAATGAATAAGGAAGATAAATTTTATTTATATATTTTTCTCTTGAATTTTTTTGAAATCGAAAAGAATTGGTCACTTGAACCGTATTTTTACTCCATCCAAGTCTATTTGTTAAAATTTCTTTTTGAGCATTGCCATGCACTAAAAAAACATCGGGCTCATTATTTTTCCACACAAAATCTGTTGGAAAAGGTGGTAACGCAGCATGAAGATAGCCGATTGTTTTAATTTGATAATCAATATCTTTAATTTTTTTTAGGATGGCATGCTGTAAAGGTTGAGATTCGAAGGGCATAATTACTCTTTTGATTTTATGTTTAGATAAAACATACATTAGTTCTCTTTTTAAAATTTCTGCAAGGTTATCTCTAAAAAATTTATTTTCTTTTCTAAGGAAAAATAAAATAATATTTTTTAAAAATAAAAAATAAAAATTTATTTTAAATAAAAAATTATTTTTAGTTTTATAAAAAAGTATAATATTTTTAAATTGATTTATCTTTTTTGGAGCAGAATCTACATTTATCAAAAACCATAAAGTATCTTTGGAATCATCAATTGAAGAGGAAAAAAATTTATCAAAAATTTTATCATTTTTTATTGCGTTGTTATCACAATAAGAAACTATAAGATTACTATAATTTTTTTTATCTTCTAAATTATAATTTACAAAATACTTTTGCAATTCTACGGCTGTTTGTCTAAAAATTAGTTTTAAATTAAGATATAAACTGTCAGTAAATCTTTGTTTCATATTTGCTAACTGTATCAGTTTTTTTTTACCATAATTATCCGCCCAACTATTAAAATAATAGTGGTCACTTAAAGATATGTTTTTATTGTTCTTCAAATCGTTTTTTATAATCTGAGATACCTTTTCAAGTACCTCTTGCTGTTTATCATTAATAAAGTCCTGTTGATTTATCATTTAGCAACTAAATATTATTATTTTTGATTTCCAATTTTTTGCTTTTTCAGTTTTTTTTGGATCTTGTCTTAACAAGACTTTTGGTGCAATTAGATTGATCAATTATACAAGATTGTTTTGATATTTTTTTTTAATATCTGTTTTGCTTTAAGAACGTCTTTTTTGGTATCAATTGCAACTTCGGATCCCTCAACATTTATTAGTTTTACTTTTTGACCGTTTTCTAAAAATCTCAATATTTCAATATCTTCAATTTTTTCTAATTTTCCTTTCTTGTTTTTTTTAATTTTTTTCAGCACATTCCGAGGATAGGCGTAGATACAAACTTGTTTAAAAGCTTTTGTAAATTCAAATTTTTTATTAGCGGGAGCTGGAGCTCTAGTCATGTATAAAAGGTTATAATTATTATCAAATAAAACTTTGGGAACTGAGCTGCTATTAAATTCACTTTTTGATTTAATTTGTGTAAAAGCATTTATAACAAAAAAATTTTTTAGCTTTTTGCAGCAGTTTATTATTTTTAATATAGATTTTGGTCTTACAAAAATTTCATCTCCTTGAACATTTACGTAAAAATTTGCTTTAACTTTTTTTGCCACTTCAATAATTCTATCTGTTCCGGTCAAACAGTTTTTGCTAGTAAAAATTGTTTGAATTCTATTTTTCTTACAATAATTAATAATTTTTTTATCTCCAGTCGCCACATAAATATCTTTTTCTTTAACTGCTTTTCTGCAATTAAACCATACCCTTTTTAAAACTGTTTCTCCTAAGATTTTAATTAAAATTTTATTTGGAAGTCGTGTTGATTTTAATCTGGCAGGAATTATTAAAATATACTCCCTATTTAATGACATAATAATGCTAGTCTATAATATTTTTTTTTATTAAGTAATTTGTAGGTGTAATGCTTATAAAATTTAAATTAGGTAGATTTGTTTTAATTTTATTAAAGTACTGATTCATTTCTCTATTTAATGGATTGTTATCCTTATATCCGTCAAATCCAGCCAAATATATATTTTTTGCCTTTCCAACAAAACAAAGAGCCATTGCGTATCCAATAACTAAACTATTTGGAAGCTCACAGTATTTATTATAAACGTTAAGTTTGTTCTTATTTAATATAAAACCATAATTTTTAATATTTTTTGTATTAATTTTTCCTATGATTTTTTTTACTCTATCTAATGGCAAAATTATCTTTTTTTTTAAATTGCGATACTCTTTAAAATCAACCATAATTCTTGCTTCATTTGAGGCAACATAGTAATCAACCAAATTACTTTTAAAATTTTTATTTATGTTTAAGCAAATTACTTTACAATTTTTTTGTTTTATAAACTTGTAAATTTTGGTTTCATATTTTTTAATATTTTTACCTTGGCCAACAAGCATAACGTTTTTATTTAGACACCAATTTTTTGCATCCCAGGCTTTTTTAAAATCAACTTTAACATTTACAATTTCGTTGAGGGTAGTCAAATTAAATGAACTAGTGTTAATTTGACTTAAAGAAGAAATAATATTTAATATTTGATCATGAGTATATCTTTCATCTACCAATAACTCTTGGATGTATGTTGGATGAATATTATTAATTGCAGCTAAATGATAATAAATGGATTTTCCCCACTTATATTTTTTTTTTAATTCCAAAAAATAAGATTGCGATAATGAGTAAATTGGATAAGGATCATATTTTTTAAATCCTGCTCTTGATAGCTCACAGACCAAATCTTCAGTTGAAACATTACCTGCTCCTCGCCCCATGCCTTGTATAGTAGAATCTGCCCATTTAGCACCACATTTTAAAGCAGTTAAGGAATTTTCTAAGGCATATCCACAGTTATCATGAGTATGAATTCCAAAATTTTTTGGCCAATTTTTTTTTATAATTTTACAAATTTTTTTTATATCTTCCGGTTTCATATTTCCAAACGAATCCGCAAAATAAAAAACCTCTACGCTTTTTATTCTCTTTAATTCTTTGAGAGCTTTTATTAGTTCGTTTTCACTAATTCCATTAATCTGCATAAGATTAACAAAAACTCTATAACCTAATTTATTTAGATATTTAACATAACCAGAAATTTTAAAAATATCTCTAAAATGTGTAGCAAGTCTAATTATTGAGATTTTAGATTTTTTTTTATCTACAAAATAATTATCTAATAATTTTTTATCGTTAATTTTTATTTTTAACAGATCGGAAGTATTTAGCATTATAGCTAATTTTGAGTTTTTTGATGTTGGAATATTTTTTAATATTTTTTCATTTGTAATTGCTAATTTACCAAGATTTTTATTCGAATTTAAAAATCTAAAACCTATTTCAACAACATCAATTTTAGCCAAATAGACTTTTTTTAAATATTCCTCAACTTTCGTATTATTGAACTTCCAGTCATTATAGTAACCTCCGTCTCTTAAAGTGCAATCTAACAAATTAACTGTTCTCATTAAAAAACTAATTTAAACTTTCGACCCATTTGTTGAAAATTTTTAAACCTGTTAAGCTCTCTTGCTAAATTTGACCCTAAAAAGCAGTGCTCTCCTGTTATTATGATGTTCATTTGATTATTTTATAAATTTCATTATATACTTTTTGCATTATTTTTTCAGGTCCGCATGTAAAAAGTATGCATTTATTAAGAGGAGGTTTGTAATTTCCCTTAACGTATATATATTTTTTAAACAGGCTCCAATAAATTTTTTCTGTTATTTTCTCATTTTTAAAATTAACTAACAAAAAGTTAGATTGACCGCCTATAACATTAAAGCCTAATTTTATAATCTTTTTTTTAAAATAATCTCTACCTTTTTTTACTTGATCAATATATTTGTAAACTATTTTGATATTTTTTAAAAAGTAAATTGCTACCTTGTCAGAAAGAAAATTGCTTTCATAAGAAAGTCTAAATGTATTCAATAATGAAATTATTTTTTCAGAAGAAATAATGTAACCTAATCTTATAGAGGGAATGCCAAATGATTTTGAAAAAGTCCTTAGTATAATAATATTATTATATTTTTTTATGAGGGTTGCGGCAGTCTCGCTACCATACATATAGTAGGCTTCATCAATTACCAACAAAACTTTAAACTTTTTGCATAAGCTACATATTTTTTCTAATTCTTTTAAAGACAAATTGTCTTCAATGGGTTGATTTGGATTGGGAATAAACAATATTTTTGGTCTTTTTTTAATTTCATTTATAAGTTTATTTTTATTTAATTTAAATGTACTGGTGTCATATCCTACCTTCGACAATTTCGTCCTAAATAAATTATTGTAAACTTCATACATAGCATAGGTGGGATATAACGTGACTAATTTGTCTCCTGGTTTAGTTAAAATTTCCATAATACTTTTTATACTTCCATCTATTCCTGAAGATAAAAGTAAATTTTTTTCATTTAAATTAAGAAAGTTGGACAACTCCTTATAAATTTTTTCTTGATCAGGATATTTTCCTAGATCATATTTTTTCACGTTTTTAAAAATCTTACTTAGCAAATTTTGATCAAAATCCAGAACCCTCTCATTTCTATTCATCCTAATTCCCTGGGCAAGATTTCTGTTTTCCGCTATTCTTATCCTTTTGATATTTTCTAAATAGTTAAATTTTTTTATTTCAAAAATAAATTTTTTATTATCTGATTTAGTATTCATTCTTTATATTTTTGAAATCTCAATTATTTCATCGCAGTTTTTTAAAGTATTTTTTCTATGTGAAACAATAATAATTGTCATTTTATTCCTTATCTTTTCTAAACACTCTAAAAATTCATTTTCTGTCTCTTGGTCAAGTCCACTTGTTGCTTCATCTAAAATTAACAGACTTGGTTTTCTATATAGTTCGCGTGCTATTCCAATTCTTTGGATTTGTCCACCTGAAAGCCTTAAACCACGTTCCCCAACTTCTGTTTCGATGCCATCTTTCAAAGTAAAAATAAAATCTTTAATCTGTGCATCTTCTAAAGCCTTATGAACTAAATCTTTATTAACGTTTTCTTTTTTAACACCAAATGCAATATTTTCTTTTATACTAGAGTCTAATAAAAATATAGATTGAGAGACAAATCCTATATTTTTTTGCCATCCTTTAATATTTTTTTTAATATCTTGATCATCTACCAAAATTTGTCCATTATCAGGTGAAATTATTCCCATTATAAGATCAGCCAGTGTAGATTTTCCTTCTCCACTTTTGCCAGTGATACCTAAACAACTATTTTTTTTAATATTTAAAGAAAAATCTTTTAAAACATTGTTTTTTTCATTGTATGCAAAATTTACATTAACAACCTTGATGTTTTTATTAAAATTAAAATCTTCAAAACTTGAATCTTTAATTTCTTCATCAAATTTTAAACCTTTAAATTCTTTATCTAATATTTCTAAAGATGGCTTTAACCCTTTAATTTGTTGAAAATAGTTAAGTATTTTTAGCACGCTGGGTATTACTCGAAATGATGTAACAGCATACAAACCTATTATTGGAAGTAAT
>Ga0187827_10008158_pt1 | contig 11437 bp, 9 predicted proteins | sample ETNtaG_39_FD_167969 | JGI IMG/M metagenome (GOLD analysis project Ga0187827, IMG submission 167969) | Marine microbial and viral communities from oxygen minimum zone, Eastern Pacific Ocean - ETNP2014_SV_150_PacBio MetaG (Illumina Assembly) | ecosystem: Environmental > Aquatic > Marine > Hypoxic... | reverse complement strand
CGAGCTAAAACAGTCCAGCGTTGGTTTCTTGTTAATGGGAAGTAAAATTTACTATCTAAATTAACTTTAAAGTACTGTACATCTGACGAGTTAGGTGTTGTCATTTTCATGGAAAGACTCTGCTGAGAGCCTGCCGTTGGGAATGTTCCACGGTTTAAGGTTGAGCGAGAAATACTTGCATTAAGATCATAGTTATTAAACGCGGGTAATGTTCCTGGATCCTGGGGATCTGAATGTAGATCATAAAAACTCTGAATTTGTTCATACGTTTCTAATGACGTAATTTCATTATGTTTAAAACCAACACCAAAATTTAAACGAACATACTCATTGATTGGAAAGCCCCAATTAAGACCTGCACCGTAAGTTTTATTATTATATTTCTCTAGGTTTGCATTACCTGCATTAAAATCTTGATAGAAGAGTTGTCCACCAAGAGAAACGGCATCAACAGTAAAATAGGGGTCCGTATACGACACACTGATACTTTTTGAATAGGTATTAGTATTGATGCTTAAGCCGAGTCGGTTACCTGTACCTAAAAAATTATTTTGTTGGATACCTGCATTTAAACTCAGTTTTGTTGAGTCACCGTAGCCAATACCAGCAGTAAAAGAGCCAGAAGCTTGCTCTTTTACAGTAAAATCAACGTCAACTTGGTCTTCTTCGCCAGCAATTTGCTTCGTTTCAAACTCAACAGTTTCCATATAGGGCAAACGAGATAAACGTGCTTTTGAATGTTCTACTAAACTATTAGACAGCCATGCGCCTTCCATTTGACGCAATTCTCGACGTAACACACGATCAGCCGTGACAGTATTGCCACTAAAATTGACTTTGTTTACGTAAATACGTTTGCCGGGATCAATAGAAATAGACAGCTTAACGGTATGATCTTCATCATTAATATCAGGGATAGTCGTTACTTTCGGGTAAGCATAACCAAAACGGCCTAAAAACTTACTGATAACTTCTTCTGTATAAGTGACTTCAGCTCCGTTGTAAAGGCTGTCTTCCTGTAGCGGGTTAATTGCTTTGATAGTTTGATCAAAGCCTGCCATATCACCGACAAATTCAACGTCAGAAATAGTGTATGTTTCACCTTCGGTAACGTTGAGGGCAATGTAAACAGATTTTTTATCTGGCGTCATCGAAACTTGCGTAGAGTCGACTTTAAAGCGTAAATAACCACGATCTAAATAGTAGCTATTAATCGTTTCCATATCACCTTGCAATGCTTGCTTTTGATATCTATCTTGCGCCATAAAATTCCACCATGGCGAATCAAAAGTCAGTTCAATTTTATCGAGTATTTCCGCATCGGTAAAAACTTCATTACCAATAAGGTTAATCTGTTTAATAGCCGCAGCGTCTCCTTCTGTAAACTCAAACTTAAGCATAACTCGGTTACGCGGCAAGTGGGTAATGGAGGCTGTTACATTAGCATTATATTTTCCAACACTGTGATAAAAATCTTCTAAGCCCATTTCAATACCAGAAATAACAGTACGGTCTAATGTTTCACCCACTCGAATATTACTGCCATCAAGGCTTTCGGTTAATTGTTCGTCTTTTAAATCACTGTTGCCCTCGAACGTGATTTCACTGATGGTTTCACGTTCGCTAACACGGTAAATAATACGGTTACCATCACGATATACTTTGATATCATTAAAATGACCTGATTTATACAATGCTTTAATGGATTGAGAAACTCTAAATGAATTAAGTTTATCTCCAACATTAAATGGTATATGTGTTAACGCAGCACCTAAAGCAACACGCTGTAAACCCTTTACTTCTATATCTTCAACCTGAAAATCTTCACTTGCATGTGCTGTTGTACCTAAAGCACCTAATAATAAGGCAAAGGCTAATTTTTTAATAATCATAAATATTTACTTTGTTACTTCTTTTATTACTTTGTTATAGACAAATGTATTATTAAGGGTATTTAGTTATTTATTTTCAACTCAATACCCGACTAAAGTCATTAAATAAGGCAATCATCATGAGTGCAAATAATGCCAATGCTCCAAACTTAAATCCTGCCTCTTGAATATTTTCTGGCACTGGCTTCCCTGTCAAAAGCTCTATAAGATAATAGAGTAAGTGCCCGCCATCAAGTATTGGTAGCGGTAAAAGGTTAATTATTCCCAAATTAATACTAATCAAGGCGAGAAAGCCTAAAAAATACACAAAACCATACCCTGCGCTATTCCCTGCTCCTTGTGCTATCGAAATTGGACCACTTAAGTTTTTTACCGATACATCACCGGTAATAAGCTTACCGATCATATCAAAACTTAAGGTCACTAAATTCCATGTGCGCAGTAAACTTTCCCCCAAAGCTGAAAATATATCGTAAGTTAACTCTATTCTATATTCACTAGGCCATTCGTCCGCTTTAGGTGATACGCCAATATAACCAATACGCTGTCCTTTAACATCTACAACTTTTGGGGTTATTGATAAGTTTTTAGTTAGGCCAAAGCGCTCAATGGTAAGTGTGACCTCTTGTTCTGGAAAAGCTTTAATTTTTTGTGAAAAATCTAGCCAACCTGGCAATAATACTTGTCCATTTAATGCCATGAGTTTATCACCAGCCTGTAATCCCGCTAAAGCAGCTGGGCTATCAGGAGATACTTGAGCAATTTCATTATACACTTGAGGTCTAAAAGGAGTTATTCCTAAGCTTACTAAAGCTGACGTTTTATCTGGCGAGAACTGCCAACCTTGAGTATTTAACTGATGCGTACTAATAAATTGACTCTCAGAAGTTTTGGTTTTCAGCACAATTTCATCGCTACCTATTTCAGCTATTAACGCTAAATTAACGTCTTGCCAGTCACGTGTTCTTTTACCTGAGACTTCAACAATTTCAACCTTATTAGAGAGTTGTGCTTGAGCCGCAATAGAGTCTGGCGTGACACTTCCTATAATCGGTTTAATACTGGGTACACCAATTAAAAACATAAAATAAAAAGCAATAACAGCAAAAATAAAGTTGGCGAAAGGCCCTGCAGCAATAATAGCGATGCGTTGATAAACGGACTTTGCGTTAAATGTTTTATCTTTATCTTGACTAGAGACATTATCAACCCGCTCATCAAGCATTTTGACATACCCCCCCAACGGGATCATGGCAATAACATACTCGGTGCCATCATGAGTTTTTTTGCGCCAAATAGCCTTACCAAAACCAATAGAGAAGCGTTCAACTTTAACACCGTTTTTTCGCGCGACCCAAAAATGACCGTACTCGTGTACTGTGACTAAAATGCCTAACGCAATAACAAAAGAGGCCAAATTCCAAATAAAGTCAAACATGTTACTTCTTAATCCTAGTATGCGTTGAACCATTTGCTGAGGTTAAACTTTTCAGTGTCAACTGAGCAAATTCTCGGGCACGCACGTCTAAGGAGATTACCTCATTAATATTACTTACCTGTTCTGAGACAAATTTTTTCACAGAAGTTTCATTTATTTTGAAAATATCGGTAAATTTAATGACTTCGTCTAAAAATGCAGCAACAGCGACTTCATTGGCCGCATTAAGTGCAGTACAAGCTGCTTGCCCGAGTTTACACGCGTCAATGGCCAGCTTTAAATTAGGGTACTTTTTATAATCAACCGCCTGAAAGTCAAATGATGCCGTGGTGAAAAAATCAAGCGGTGCTACACCTGATTCAATGCGTTCTGGGTAAGCTAAAGCATGGGCAATAGGGGTACGCATATCAGGGTTACCCATTTGCGCAATAACAGAACCATCTTGATATTGCACCATTGAATGAATTGTGCTTTGCGGATGTAAAACAACCTGAATATCATCTGCTTGTACATTAAAAAGCCATTTAGCTTCAATAAACTCTAGGCCTTTATTCATCATAGTTGCTGAATCTACGGATATTTTGCGCCCCATATCCCAATTAGGGTGTGCGCAAGCTTGCGCTGGCGTCACTTGTTCAAACTCATCGACAGACCATGTTCTAAATGGGCCACCGGAACCTGTCAGTAATATTTTACTAATACCACTTTCAGCAAGTTGGCATTGACCTACACGCTGCTGCTCTTGCCACGGTAAACTTTGAAAAATAGCATTATGTTCACTATCAATTGGGAGTAACTCAGCGCCAGAATCTCTCATAGCTTCAATAAAAATAGCCCCAGAAGTTACTAAAGCTTCTTTATTGGCAAGCAATACACGCTTACCCGCTTTAACTGCAGCTAAAGTTGGCATTAGACCTGCAGCACCAACAATTGCCGCCATCACGGTGTCAACTTGTTCAGACTCAGCTAGACTGACTAGCGCATCAACACCAGAAAAAACTTCAATATATTCAAGCCCTTCTTTGGCGAGAAGTAGAATTAATCTTTCTGCGTGGGACTGAGAAACTAACACCACACGTTCAGGGGTAAACTCAATACATTGTGCCAATATTTTATCAACACTGGCATGAGCCGATAAACTAACTATATTGTATTTTTGAGGATGCAAACGCACAACATCTAATGTGCTTTCACCAATAGACCCCGTCGAGCCCAAAATACACAGTTTACGGGGAGAGGTTGAATTTGTATTTTTTAACACTTTTTTTACCAACCAAGCAGTACGTAGCAAAGCGCAAAGACTGGTGTTGTAGCCGTTAAGCTATCAATTCTGTCTAAAATACCACCATGACCGGGTAGAATAGAGCCACTGTCTTTTACACCTGCTTGGCGTTTAAACATACTCTCATTAAGATCACCTATAACAGAAACGGTTGAAATTAAAACGGTTATAATCAGCACTATTGATATTTGGTCACTATTCCAACCAATTTGATATGCTGCTACAACAATAAGAGCACAGGCACAAAAAACACCACCAAGGAAGCCTTCGATTGTTTTTCCTGGGCTTACCATTGGCATTAACTTATGTTTACCAAAGGCTTTACCAAAAAAATAAGCCCCTATATCGGCACTCCACACCATGAGGAATAAAAACATTAATAATTGCGCACCATGATATGGGTCGTCAGGATAATTGTTAGTACGAATAATCATAAAGGCGAGCCAGGTAGGTACTAGTGTTAACCAACCAAAGATGCCTCTAATAGAACGATGGCTAGACCAAAATTTGCTATATTTTGGGTAAGTAAACATTAATACCGCTGAAACTAACCACCAAATAACTGACAGCCACAGAATGTAAATAGCGTCATCATGCAATTGTTTGTTTTCTATCCATATGGTATCGATGGGCAAGTTAAACCAAATAACCGATATTAATACACAGGTGACCATAACAAACAAACTTCGTCTTGTTTTTGTTTCAAAGCCCATAAGAGGACCCCACTCCCATGCACCTATGGCTATAACAGCCATTAATAGGGTGGCGAAATAATGTAACGGCAAATAGAATATAGCCGAAATAGCTGCGGGAGCTAAAATTAATGCGGTAATAATTCGTTGTATTAGCAAGTGGTACCCTTTTTATTTTAATTGTAAATTTCAAGCTTCAAGTTATGTAGAACCAGTACTCACACTTTGCTCTTGTTCGCTTGTCACCTTGTTTACTCGCTACTTTTATAGTAATGCTATTTTTTTACTTGTTCGCCTGTTTTACCATAACGACGTTCTCTTTGTTCAAAGACATTAATAGCTTTTTCAAATGCTTCTTCGTTAAAGTCAGGCCATAAAGTTTCAGAAAAATAAAGTTCAGCATAGGCCGCTTGCCAGAGCAAGAAATTACTAATGCGGAAATCTCCACCAGTGCGGATCAGTAAATCCAAGGATGGTAAATTTGCTAAGCAAACATATTGATTTAATGAGGTTTCATTAATATCATTAAGTGAAATTTGTTTGCTTTCAACTTGTTTCACTAATTGTTTAGCTGCATTAGTAATATCCCATCGACCGCCGTAATTGGCTGCGATAGATAAGGTTAAACCTGTGTTTTTCTCTGTTAACTGTTCTGACTTTTGAATACTCTTTTGCAATTTATCAGAAAAACGACTTAAATCACCAATCACTTGAAAACGAATGTTGTTTTTATGTAAGCGCTTAACTTCTTTAGTCAATACATACATAAACAGATCCATCAAAACAGTCACTTCTTTTTCTGGCCGTTGCCAGTTTTCGCTACTAAAAGCAAATAATGTTAAGGCTTCTACTCCTAGCTTACGTGCACCTTTAACAACAGCTCTAACAGATTCTACACCGGCTTTATGACCACTGACTCGGGTTTTACCTTGCGCTTGTGCCCAACGTCCGTTGCCATCCATTATCACAGCAATATGCTTAGGGATATTCTTAAATTCTTTGTCAGATGTAGAGCTATTTGTCACTCGTAATCCTTTAATCACATAAATATATCTAATCAAAACGCCAGTGAATAATAATTAACCAGACTGGCGTTAACGTGAAGCTTTAAATTTCCATTAATTCAGCTTCTTTTTTTACTAAAATATCGTCAACTTGCTTAACAAAAGTATCCGTAATCTTTTGGATTTCATCTTCCGCTTGATGCTGTTCATCTTCACTGATTTCTTTTTCTTTTTGTAGCGTTTTAATATCAGAGTTGGCATCACGGCGTACATTACGAATAGAGATTTTACCGCCTTCTGCTTCACCACGAACAACTTTAACTAAGTCTTTACGACGCTCTTCTGTTAACGGAGGTAGTGGAATACGAATTAACGTGCCATTAGATTGAGGGTTTAAACCTAAATCAGACTTCATAATGGCCTTTTCTACAGCCGCAATCATTCCCTTGTCAAAGACCGTAATTGACAGGTTACGTGCATCGGGTACAGAAATATTACCTACCTGATTAAGCGGTGTTTCCATACCGTAATAATCAACAGTTATATTATCAAGTAAAGAGGCATGAGCACGGCCTGTCCTTACTTTATTTAGGTTGTTTTTTAAAGCGTCAATGCTTTTAGCCATCCGCTCTTGAGCGTCTTCTTTTATTTCATTTATCACGTTGATACATCCTAAAAATCATTAATTAAATACAATTTATTTTGTAATTACCGTACCTTCAGCTTCGCCCATAATTACAGCTTTAAGGGCACCAGGTTTATTCATATTAAAAACACGAATTGGCATATTATGGTCACGCGCAAGTGTAAACGCGGCTAAATCCATCACTTTTAATTCTTTATCTAACACTTCGTCAAAAGTTAAGCTGCTATATAATTCTGCTTCTGGGTTTTTTACTGGATCTTCTGAGTAAATCCCCTCTACTTTAGTGGCTTTTAACACCACATCTGCTTCTATTTCAATACCACGCAGGCACGCCGCTGAGTCTGTTGTAAAAAATGGGTTACCAGTACCTGCTGAAAAAATCACCACTCTACCTGATTTTAATAGACTGATAGCATTCGCCCAGTTATAGCGTTCACACACGCCGGCTAAGTCTATAGCAGACATTAAACGTGTATTAACAAACGCTCTGTGCAATGCGTCACGCATGGCTAAACCATTCATAACCGTGGCCAGCATACCCATTTGGTCGCCAACCACGCGGTTCATACCCGCATCAGCTAAACCAGCACCACGAAACAGGTTACCACCACCAATAACAAGACCTACTTGAATATCCATTTCAACAAGCTCTTTTATCTCTTGTGCCATACGATCAAGTATTTTGGGATCAATACCAAATCCTTCATTGCCCATCAGTGCTTCACCACTTAATTTAAGAAGAATACGACGATACGTTGGTTTTGGGCTAATACTCATGAGAAGAAAATTCCTATGTAGATCACTTTAAAATGGCTTAAGTCAAAAAGACCGACGATATTTTAGTACGTTTAGCTAATGCAAGAAAGCCTTAACTGAAAAAAGTAACTGTTATTATGCTTTTTCTTTTCGCAAAATAAAAAAACTGCATAAAAAAGCGCCTAAGCTGACATTGCAGCATAGGCGCTTTATTCGTCATTCAAAATAATTGATTAATATAACAAGAAAATTAATACATTAATTAAGGTGAATTTAATACTAACGAGTAGAGCGAACACTATGAAGTGACACTCTCAGCATTAAAAAATTAAGATTGAGCAGCTGCTATTTGAGCTTCTACTTCAGCAGCAAAATCTTCATCTTTCTTCTCAATACCTTCACCGACCTCTAAGCGAACGAAAGAAGAAACAGTTATACCTTTCTCTTTTAACACTTCACCTACAGATTTTTTAGGTTCCATAATGAAAGCTTGACCGGTCAAAGAAACTTCACCAGTGAATTTCTTCATACGACCCGTAACCATTTTCTCGGCGATTTCTTGAGGTTTACCTTCATTCATCGCGATTTCGATTTGGATAGCTTTTTCTTTTTCAACAACATCACTAGGTACATCTTCAGGGTTGATATACTCTGGCTTACTAGCTGCTACGTGCATTGCAATATGCTTAAGTGATTCTGCATCACCTTCACCTGCAACAACAACACCAATGCTTGCGCCGTGCTTGTATGATGCTAAAGCAGAACCTTCAACATAGGCTACACGACGAACATTGATGTTTTCACCAATTTTAGTCACTAAAGCAACACGCTTTTCTTCAAATTTAGCTTGTAACGCTTCGATTGAAAGTTTTTCAGCGGCCGCAGCATCTGCCACTTCATTAGCAAATGCTAAGAAGTTTTCGTCTTTTGCTACAAAGTCTGTTTGACAGTTAATTTCAACTAAAGCGCCATCTTTAATGATGATTTGACCTTCAGCAGCGATATTACCAGCCTTTTTAGCAGCTTTTGCTTGACCAGACTTACGCATATTTTCAATTGCAAGCTCCATGTCGCCATCAACTTCTTGTAAGGCTTTCTTACAATCCATCATGCCAGCGCCAGTACGCTCACGTAATTCTTTAACCATTGCAGCAGTAATTGCCATGAGTTAATTCCTCATTTTTCAGTTATTCTCATGTCGATTTCAACACAACACAAAAATTAAAATAAATAATAGCCACAAAAACCAATAAGATTGTTTTTTGTGGCTGGTACAGTAAAAACGAATTTTTACAGTAGTATTACTTGACTAACTTTTCTTTGTTTGAAAAATTATTCAGCTTCAACAAAACCGTCTTTTTCAGCTTGTACAACGATGTTTTGCTCACGACCTTCAATCACAGCATTTGCAACAGCATCACAGTATAAAGTAACTGCACGGATTGCATCATCGTTACCCGGAACAATGTAGTCAATGTTATCTGGATTTGAGTTTGTATCAACAACAGAAATCACTGGAATACCAAGGTTGTTTGCTTCTTTAATAGCAATGTGTTCGTGATCAGCATCGATGATAAAGATAGCATCAGGCAAACCACCCATGTTCTTAATACCACCTAAGCTTTTGTCTAGCTTTTCCATTTCACGAGTACGCATTAACGCTTCTTTTTTCGTTAAGGCTTCAAAAGTACCGTCGGTACTTTGTACTTCAAGATCTTTTAAACGTTTGATTGATTGACGAACTGTTTTCCAGTTAGTCAACATACCACCTAACCAACGGTGGTTAACAAAAAATTGCTCAGATTTTACTGCGGCTTCTTTGATAGCATCACTTGCTGCACGTTTAGTACCAACAAATAAAACTTTACCTTTTTTAGAAGACACATTATTAATAAAAGCAAGTGCTTCATTGAACATAGGAACAGTTTGTTCAAGGTTGATGATATGAACTTTATCACGAGCACCAAAAATGAATGGCTTCATTTTCGGATTCCAGTAACGAGTTTTGTGACCGAAGTGAACACCGGCTTTAAGCATATCGCGCATTGAAACGTTTGACATTTTTTTATCCTTTATGGGGTTAAGCGTTCATACACCCAATACGCACGACCCTTTATTGCATATTTAACCAAATGGCTATCAGCTGGGCACCCCGGCATACCTTATGTAGATGTATGTGAGTTTATAATAATAATTGATTATGCCTTTGCATAAATCAATCGATTTAGTGTTGACTAAAACAAGTACTAAACATGCCATATTTATCGAAGATTTACTCTGTAAAGCAACGAGAATACAAAAAAATGATTAGCAGCTAAGATTTTAGCGGGCACTTTATACCATAAAACAGCTAATTTAACCAGATAAATAATTCTCTGGGATAATTTTCTTTATCGCGTTAAAATCACCTAACATCAATTAACAAACCATTTCAAATCAATCAATTTAGGTAAAAAATGACAGCTCCCTTATCAAACGTTGAGTTATACTTTTTATATGACAGTCATTGTCCTTGGAGTTACGCTGCAACACCATTAATCAATGAAATCCATAAAGCATACCCGCAAATAAACTTACACCTTTGGCATAGTGCTTTTTTTTCATCCTTGAATGAAGCTGATATAACGATTAGCAAACAAGAAGTTAACGATGTAGAACAGTTAGCTAACATTAATTTTTCAACTAGCTATAAGCATACGCTTGAGCAAAATAGAGATTCAACCCTGTCAGCAAATTTAATGAGTTGGGCCCAATTAAAAACCCCAACGTTAGCACTGCCTTTATTAAAGGCGTTGCAAGAAGCACATTTTGAACAAGGCAACAGTTTATCTTGCCAAACACAATTCACTGACATTATCGCTCGATTAAAATTATCTCCTCCAACGAAAGTATTCAAAGCAGATAAATTAAGTAATGATGCTCAAGAGTTAGTTCAAGAAGTTTTTGAATTACAAGAGATTATAGCTACACAAGCTATTCCGGCCTTATTGCTTGCTATTGATGATGAGTTAATATTACTTAATCATAACTTTTATTTAACGCAACCTAAAGCCATCGTAGAAGCGGTGCAACTAGAGCTAGAAAAACACAATCATTAAAGAGAACCGTATGACCATTAAGATTAAAAATAAAGAAGAAATAGAAAAAATGCGTATTGCTGGTCAACTCGCCTGTGATGTACTAGAAATGATAGCCCCCCACGTTAAAGCCGGTGTTAGTACAGACGAATTGAATAGCTTATGTGCACAATACACCGAAAAAGTTCAACAGGCTGTTTCCGCACCATTAAACTATCACAACTTTCCTAAGTCTATCTGCACTTCAATCAACCATGTGGTTTGTCATGGCATTCCCGATGAGACAAAACTTAAAGACGGCGATATTATCAATATTGATATTACCGTTATTAAAGATGGCTATCACGGCGATACTAGTAAAATGTTTTTAATTGGGGATGTCTCTCCTGAAAATAGCCGGTTGTGCCGCCTAGCACAAGAAGCATTATATATTGGCTTAAAAAAAGTAAAACCCGGTGCTGATTTTGGTGAAATAGGCACGGCTATCCAAAAGTTTATTAAAAGCAAAGGTCGATACAGTATTGTTAAAGACTATTGTGGTCATGGTATTGGCAGTGAATTTCACGAAGAGCCTCAGATTGTTCACTATAAAAATAGAGCAGGACAAAAAATGGTCGAAGGCATGTGTTTTACCATAGAGCCTATGATTA
>Ga0187827_10008157_pt1 | contig 11437 bp, 10 predicted proteins | sample ETNtaG_39_FD_167969 | JGI IMG/M metagenome (GOLD analysis project Ga0187827, IMG submission 167969) | Marine microbial and viral communities from oxygen minimum zone, Eastern Pacific Ocean - ETNP2014_SV_150_PacBio MetaG (Illumina Assembly) | ecosystem: Environmental > Aquatic > Marine > Hypoxic... | reverse complement strand
AGGGCAACTTCGACAATTGCAACCCTTTTCGGTGGCGGCGTCAGGAGCATAGTCATAGCTGAGACCCTGGAGGAAGCATTTGGCTATAAGAAAAAATATCCGGAAAAGTTGCTGTGCGGGGAGGTAAAAGGCCATCCTCACAGTGGTTTTGATTATGGGAATTCACCTCTAGAGTTTTCAAAACTCGACCTTTCAGGAAAAGATGTCATATTAAAGACTACCAACGGTACGAGTTCTTTTTTAAAGGCAGCTGGGGCATCGGCTATTTACTCGCTGGCACTACTAAATTTTAAAGTGACCCTGGAAAAAATTATGGAGAAAGCTTCTAACCTTAAAAAAAATATCCTGTTTATATGTTCTGGGGAGAACGGATCAATAGCCTATGATGATGCTTTTGTAGCCGGCCTGGCAGTAAGGCAGATATTGAAAAAACCTGAGGAGTTTGTGTTTTCAGACAGTGCCAAACTTGTACTATCTTCAACGCTGGGGAATTTGGATATTAAAAGCGCTCTGGAAAAATCTATCAGTGTTAAGCTGATAAAACAAGCTGGCTTGGGGCAAGATCTTCTTTTTTGCACCAAGATTGATGAATATAATGTAGTAGTAAAGGCAGTTGTCTCTGGAAAGACCCCAAAACTGTTGCTGGACTAATCTTATTCTGCTTCGTACCTATCTTCAAGGCAGCTGTTAAAATAGACTTTTCCTTCGATCATAGGTATGTTTTTGGATGAAAACCACCAGTGCCCTTCCAGTACCAGATCTATCTGCACCACGTAAGTACCAGGATTGGTGATATCATTAATAAGGACTTCTACTACTCCTGACTGGCCGGGGTCCAAGTTCTCAGGAAGGGAACTCCTTGAAGTTTTATCGTATTCTACAAAATCTACATTCTGTCCGTAGAAATGATAACCTATCCTTACTTTGTTATTGCCATGTGCCCTCCAGGTAAAATCAGAAGAATTAGTGACTTCTATCTTTACATAATTATCTATATCGGTACAAAGATAAGAAGGCATATAGCCGTATAACTCTGCTCCAGCAGTTACAATACTGTAGTCTGTGGTATCTGCTTCTTCCTCGGCAATAGCCTCTTCGAGTTCTTTGACTTCTTCCTCGGTCAGGAGAGGCTCCCTGTCTTCTATCTCGGTAACCTCTTCCTGTATTTCTGATGCCAAAGTTCCGCAGGAAATATTGAGAAGCGATATCATGATAATAAGTATGAGTATTAAAAACAAACCTTTACGCTTTGATATTCGCATCTTTTTTATACCTTTCCCGATCAGATTCCTAATGCCTTGTTGACTACAATTATAGATTAGATTATTATTTTTTTGAATAAAAGATACTAAGTCTATATAATAATAATTATATTTTTTTCCGGTAATCTGAAAGGTAGAAACTTATGACATCGTTAGAAATAGTAGGACTTGTAGCCATAATACTAATATCAGCCTTTGCCGTTGTAGCTATAATAGTAGCCGTCCCGCTGTTCAGGCTTCTCAACAAGATAAGGTTCATGGCAGACAAACTGAGCCAGAGTCTGGTGCCCATGGTGGAGAAACTAAAAGACACCATAACCCACCTAAATACTGAGGTCGGCTCCATCTCTGACCTTACTCAGAGCATTGCTTCCATAGTTGAACAGCTGGAGAAGATAATAAGACTGGCCAGGATCGTGGTTACAAGCCCCATTGTCAAACTCATAAGTGCTTCTGCAGGCATCATAAGTGGGATGAAGAATTCTTCCTCTGACAAAAATGGGTAGATTTTATTAATATTTAAAGGAAAGGCCTAGAGATGAACGATTCAAGGGAAAATCATGCACCTGATATTATGGTACCATTGTTAGCAGGCCTTGCTATCGGTTTTGTAGTCGGTATACTGCTGGCTCCTAAGAGCGGGAAAGAGACACGTAAAGACCTTGTGGAAAAAGGGGAGGAATTTATGGAAAAAAGTATAGAAAGTTTTGAAGCTGCAAAAGTAAAACTGGCCGTGGCTAGTGATGTGGGGAAAGAATTCGTGGAAAAGAGAAGAGATTCATTCCAGAAGGTAGTAAAAAGCGCTGAAGATACAGCTGATAAAGTCAAAAAGAAGGTGGATACAGTCATCAAAAAGGGAAAAGCTGCGGCAAAAAAAGTAGAAGATTCGATCTATTAGATAGGTTTTATAATATTGATTGATAAAAGACTTACTATAAAAATTCTGGATATCTTAAACTCGGGAGGAGCATCATTTTCAGAGATATATATCCAGAAACGGGTTAGCAGTGCGATAAGGCTTGAGGACAAAAAAATAGAGAACTCCAATAGCGGTTTTGATATGGGCTGCGGTCTGAGACTCTGGAAAGAAGACAGCACCTTTTACGGTTATGTCGATTCACTAGAAGAAAACAAGTTGGTCAAGGCAGCAGGGATTTTAAGTTCAGCCGGAAAAAGTTCTGGTACAGGAAAGATATTGGATCTGAATCGAGAACTTAAAACAGCTAAAAGCGAATATAATGCCAGTATAGAGAAATATCCAGAAAACATACCTGCAATGGTCAAAAAGGAAATACTTAAAGATGTAGATTCTGCGTGCAGGCAGTATGACAGGAGAATAATTCAGATAACAGCCGGCATTTCCGATATTGAAGAAGAAATATCTATTGCCAATTCATTGGGAGATCAGTCCGGACATAAAGTAGTAAAGGTGTTCCTATCTGTGAATGCAGTAGCATCCGACATGGATTTGATGAGGACAGGGTATAAATCACTGGCAAAGACCATGGGTTATGAAGTCCTTGACGGAAGTAGGGCACAAGAAGTAGCCAGGGAAGCCTCAAGAATTGCTGTAACTATGCTGGATTCAGTTGACGCCCCCGTAGGTGAGCTTCCGGTAGTTATAGGCCCTGCTTTTGGAGGGGTCATATTCCACGAAGCATGTGGACACGGCCTTGAAGCGGACGCCATTCTGAAAGATGCTACAGTGTTCAAGTCAAAGACAGGGGAAAAGATAGCTTCTGGTGTAGTAACAGCCATAGACGATTCTACAATGCCATATAACTGGGGTTCATATGCTTTTGATGGCGAAGGGACTCCTTCCCAGAAGACTGTACTCATAGAGAAAGGCATACTCAAAAGCTTTCTTTATGATCTCAGGACTGCTAAAAAACTAGACAAATGTCCTACAGGAAACGGGAGACGTCAGTCCTACCGTCATGTACCCATACCCAGGATGTCCAATACCTATATAGCAGCAGGGGACTCCAAGAAGGAAGACCTTATTGCCTCAGTAAAAAAAGGAGTGTATGCAAGGGAATTTGCCGGAGGACAGGTGGATCCTGCTACAGGTGATTTTGTTTTCGGTATCAGTGAAGGTTACCTTATAGAAAATGGTAGAGTGAGTGCGCCCATAAAGAATGCCACACTTATTGGGAACGGACCAGAGATCTTAAAAAGAGTAGAAGCTGTAGCAGATGACCTTGATTTTGCTCCAGGATTCTGTGGAAAACAGGGTCAGTCAATGGCCAACGAGGTAGGCCAGCCTACAATAATGGTCAGTGGCATAACTGTGGGAGGTACAGGCTGATGGTCATTGAACTAAGAAAAGATGAGCTACTGAGGATTTGTAGGCAGACGGCTGACCGAATTCCGGAAGTTAGGGCTGATCAGTGGGAGATATTTGCTGCTAGGGGAGTTGAGAATGATATAAATGTATTTGACGGTAAGATAGATACCATGTCCTTTTCTGACTCTATCGGTATAGGCATTAGGGTATTCAAGGATCATTCCATAGGGTATGCCTATACAGCTGTACTTAAAGAAGATATCATAAAAGACACTATAGAGAAAGCTATTACTAACTCCATGATAACCGAAAAGGATGAGTTTAATTATCTACCCACAGACGATGATCAGAGGTACAAAAAGATAATGGTCAAGGAAGACATCCTTTTTAAAGATAGTTTTCTGTCTGCAGAAGTAGAAGAAAAGATAGATATGGCAATTCAGTTGGAATCCTTGATTAAAAATACTGACAAAAGGGTGACAGGCGTAAATGACGTCACCTATAATGATTCAATTTCAGAAGTCTGTATAATAAATTCTAACGGATTTACGGGCTGCTATAGCACAACTATTGCCATGGTATATGCCAGTGTCATATCTCGTGAAGGAAAGGATACTTCTACAGGAGATTATTTCGGCATTGCCAAGGATCCACGGGAGATAGACCTTGACGAGATAGCATCTAATGCTGCCAGGCGATCTGTAGCCATTCTGGGTGGGAAAAAGATTAGATCAAGTAAAATGGATATTGTCCTTGACCCCATGACAGCCGCACAATTTCTGGGTGTGATAGCTTCCTCGCTTTCTGCGGATTCCGTACAAAAGGGAAAGTCACTTTTTAAGGACAAGATAGGGGAAAAACTGTTCAAAATAGATATAAATATTTTTGATGACGGAACACTGCCCGAAGGGCTGGTATCAAGGCCTTTTGACGGAGAAGGCATCATAAAGGGAAAGACTCCTGTGTTTGAAGCCGGAGAACTAAAGACATTTCTTTATGATACATATACTGCTAGAAAAGATAATACACTTTCCACCGGGAATGCATCCAGGGCTTCTTACCGTTCTACACCCACGGTAGGATTATCCAATTTCTATATCAGTCCAGGGAAATATGATCTCGGGGAGATGATAAGTAGTATAGACAGGGGGTTATATGTCATAGACATAATAGGGCTGGCATCAGGCACCAACCCTATATCAGGACAGATGAGCGTAGGGGCCAAAGGGCTGATGATTGAAAAAGGAAAGCTCACCCATCCGGTTAAAGAAGTGACCATTGCCACTGATATACTTACATTCATGTCAAGCTTTAAGATGCTGGGGAATGACCTGAGATTCGTGCCTGGAGCAGGTTACATGGGCAGCCCCTCCATCCTTGCGGAAAATATAGCAATAAGTGGGTTCTAGAGCTTTAGTCCAATTTTTGAGCAGGTTCCTAGCCTACGGTGATGAACTTTACATATCCTACTGTTTTGGAGATAACGGTAACGATTATCCCAGCTATGAGTAAGCCTACGAATATCTGCCATAATGCTTTTTTAAGAGGTATGCCGAATACATAGGCTATAAGGGCTCCCGTCCATCCTCCGGTAACTGGAAGCGGGATACCTACAAAGCTAATAAGGGCAAAACCTTGGTATTTTTCAAATCTTTTGGAATATCTTTTTCTGGTATTATTAAACAGCCAGGTGAAAAATCTATAGGCCCAGTTAAACTTTCTCATTAGGAATTTGGATAAGGGTTCCAGAATAGTCAATATTGCCACTGCAGGTACCATATTGCCTATAACTGCTATTATATAAGTTTCGATCATACCCATTCCGAACTCACCCAGAGACAGCGGTATAGCAGCCCTAAGCTCTCCCACAGGAGTCATAGCTGTAAGAAAAGTCCATAATCGGGGAAGGAAGAATTCCATAATCAACGGGCTCCATTTCTACTTTTTATTTTTAAAGCTTTTGTGTTAATATTTTAATTCATTATATGGATTGCCAAAAATTCTAAATATTATATAAGTTGAGTATTTTACAGTCAATTGTTTTAGGGATAATCCAGGGTATAACTGAGTTTTTTCCCATTTCAAGTTCAGGACACCTGGTGATAGTCCCGTTCTTTTTCGGCTGGGACTACCCTCCCCTTTACTTTATAGTGGCTGTTCATTTTGCTACCTTGATGGCAGTATTGTCAATCCTTTATAGGGATATCTTCAGGATAATAAAGGCGTTGGGGCTGAGTATATTTAAAAGAAAGTGGCGGTCTTCCCATGACTTTAAAACTGGCTTATATATCATACTGGCTACTATCCCAGCAGCCTTTTTAGGGTATTTCTTGGACTATATAATAGGTGATTTTTTTTTAAAGCCTTTGGCGGTGGCAGGATTTTTACTGTTTACTGCATTTATTTTATGGGGGAGTGAGATAAGGGGAAAAAGGATTAAGGAGAAGTCGGTCCTGGACTGGACGAGTGTCCTGGCAGTAGGCATTGGACAGGCTCTGGCCATATTTCCTGGGATCTCCAGGTCGGGATCGACCATATCTTTTGCCCGTTTTCTGGGAATTAAGAGGCAGGAAGCAGTGAAGTTCTCATTTCTCCTTTCCGTACCCATAATACTTGGATCCTTTGTATTTGAGATCTCTAGGTCAAAAGATATCATCTTTCAGGGTGGTAGTGATGTCATATGGCCCCTTATAACCGGAGCGATCACTGCATACTTATCAGGATATTTTGCAATAAAATATCTTCTCTATTTAACAAAAAAGAATAACCTGAATGTGTTTGCAATATATTGCATTTGCTTTTCTGCTTGTATTTTTATATTTTATACAATTAAGAAATTTTTTTAGGTGAGGTGGTATACTTATGAAAGGTGTTATATTAGCAGGTGGACTGGGCTCGCGTATGATGCCCTGTACCAAAGTTACCAATAAGCATCTTCTTCCAATATATAACAAACCCATGATCTATTACCCTCTTCAGACATTGGTAAAAGCAGGACTCCACGAAATTATGATTGTGACCGGAGGCAATAATGCCGGTGATTTCTTGAGACTTCTGGGAAACGGTAGTGATTTCGGTCTGAAGGATATCAGCTACACCTATCAGGAAGGAGAAGGAGGTATAGCAGAAGCACTCAAACTTGCTGAGAACTTCGTGGACAAGGAAAAGGTAGTGGTAATTCTGGGCGATAACATAGTAAAGGACGATATATCTGGTGCGGTGGCTGATTTTGAAAAACAGCCTATGGGAGCTAAAATATTTCTTAAAAAAGTACATGATCCTCAAAGATTCGGAGTTGCTGAAATTGATGAAGGCAAAATCGTTAGTATAGAAGAAAAACCAAATAAACCCAAATCAAACTATGCCGTGATAGGTATATATATGTACGATAACAAAGTATTTGATATTGCAAAAAAGATAAAACCTTCTGACAGGGGAGAGCTGGAGATAACAGACGTCAATAATGAATATATCAAAAGAGGTTTGATAACCTATTCCATAATTAACGGATGGTGGACAGATGCCGGGACATTCGAATCACTTTACCGAGCTTCCAAGCTGGTGGCAGAGGATAAGGTATAGAGGTTTACAAAATAGATTTTTATAATAAATTCTCAGCATTCCCAAAAAGCTTTTGGAATGAACTTTATTTTTAGCTCTGAAATAAGTTCAAAAGCTTTTCTATTGAGGGGTTGGCATTTCCATCTTCTAAGCTTGTTATATTAGATTGTTTATCTTTAATTCTTTTGGCAAGTTTAAATTGAGTAATTTTTTTAAATTTTCTTTCTTAATTCTATTATTTGTCTTAGAACTTAATACCTAATATTTAATTTATCTAATTCATGCCGTAGTTAAGGATCATTTTCAATAACATTATTAGTGTTTTTAAATCTATCAAACCCACTTTTTTTATATTTTATGCGCTATCATTTGTTTCTTTGCTAAATATAATTGATATAATAAATTAATAGTTATTTTTTAATTGACGAAATAAGTTCCCTTTGATATATTTTTTTAAATTCTGCTATTATATATTTAACAAATAATATTTGAGTAGCAGAAGAATTGTTTACATGAGAGTGTTTAGGATTATGTAAAAGTCAAGACCAATGTAGAATCTGTAGTCATAGACGGAACTGTACGTACACTTGTAAAGACAGTCGCAGTGATTATATGGATTAAAAGTAATGAAAATTCTTTTCAGTGACAGATATTGAAGTTATCACTTGGATTTTTCCAAAAAAGATGTAGTGAAAATGATGTAAGGGGGAGAGATTATTTGCAAACACTTAAAAGATAGAGATGTTTGAAAATATACTATTTTTCTGCTTTATTATATGTATGTTACTGAAAATAAAGGATGTTAATATATATTGCAAGATTTTACTATGTTTAGAAAGATAGTCCAAGATATATACTTTTTGTATTTATAAACATTAGAAAGGAAGCTATGTCGGATAAGATGACGGAACTTACTGATGCTAATTTTGAATCAGAAGTATTACAGTCACTAGCACCCGTACTGGTAGATTTCTGGGCAGTATGGTGTGGACCCTGCAAGGTGATAGCTCCCGAACTGGAGAAAATTGCAGAGGAAAAGCCTGCAGATGTTTTAAAGATCGGGAAGCTCAATGTGGATGAAAATAGGGATACAGCAATAAAATACGGTATTAGCAGCATCCCCACATTGCTCTTATTCAAAGATGGCGAAGTAGTAAAGAAACTGATAGGCGCCATGGGGAAAGACAAACTACTAAGTGAAATCGTAGATTTCATTTAATTAATGTCTGAAAGATTTTTGGTACTTCTCAGGGTATAGTTTTGCAGATTGGAGTGGTATCTTTTACCCTGCAGGCTTCGATAAAGCCAAACAGCTCCAATTCTACAGCACCACTTCAATACTGTAGAAATAAATTTTTCCTATTATGCTATACCAAACCCCCTAATTTTTGACAGTATGGTAACTATGGTCCTCAGATATTTTGAATTCTCAGTAAAAGTGCATAGAAGAATGACCCATACCCGCACAAATGCTGTAAGGACGATTACCACTCATATGTAGAAGCCCTGAACCCCCTTATAAAAGCAGGAAAGCTAGGGCAACTCCTCATGCAGTTTCCATGGGGATTCAAATTCTCTACATCTAATATGGATTACCTTAAAAGCTTAAGGGAGTATTTTGGGAAACTGGATGTATATGTTGAGTGCAGGCATAACTGTTGGTTAAGGGACGGAGTTTTTGAATTTCTTCAAAGCCAGAAGCTGGGATTCTGCAATGTGGACGAGCCGGCACTGAAAACCCTTCTTCCACCAACGGATATAAACACTTCAGACATAGGATGTATAAGGTTTCACGGCAGAAATTATTCTGACTGGTGGAAGCCAAAGCAGGCCTATATGAGATATGATTATATGTATGAGCTGGGTGAGCTAATAGAGTGGCTTCCCCGCATAAAAAAGGTCTCATCTGCCACCAAAAAGACATTTATATATTTTAAAAATCACTATAAGGCCTAGGTCGCCAAGTCGGCTAAACTCCTACAGGATCTTTTTGATTCCTAAATCTACATTCTACTTCACAAAAAAGGTCTAATTATATAAAATCTATAGGATAGTTTTGGCGACTGAAGCCTTTCTATAATAATTATCTGGAGTAAGCAGCAGTAATAGGATAAAAATATGTTTAAAAAGGTAGACAGTGAAGTAAACCTGGTCAAGCTTGAAGAGAAGATATTGGATTTCTGGAAAAAGAACAGGATATTTGAAAAGACCCTTAAAAAAACTGAAAAGGGTGAAAGATTTGTCTTTTATGAAGGACCCCCCACAGCCAATGGCGTTCCTGGGGTCCACCACGTACTCTCCAGAGTATACAAGGATATATTTCCCAGGTTCAAAACCATGAAAGGCTATTATGTCTCCAGGAAGGCAGGCTGGGATACCCACGGGCTGCCGGTAGAGCTGGAGATAGAAAAGAAGCTTGGAATAAATTCCAAGGACGAGATAGAAGAGAGAGGCATTAAGAAGTTTAACCGTCTGTGTCGGGAATCCGTGATGAGGTATGAGGAAGACTGGAAGAACCTTACTGAGAGGATCGGGTTCTGGTTGGACACCGACAATGCTTACTTTACATTCAGTGATAAATATATAGAAACTGTATGGTGGATATTAAAAACCATATGGAACAAGGACTTATTGTATGAGGGCCATAAGATAGTGCCCTACTGCCCCCGCTGCGGGACACCGCTTTCCTCACATGAGATAGCCCAGGGCTACAAGGAAGTGGAAGACTATTCAGTAATAGTTAAATTTCCTTTAAAGGACAAGGGGAATACCTATCTTATGGTATGGACTACAACTCCCTGGACCCTGGTATCAAATGCAGCAGTAGCGGTAAGCCCGTTTTCCAACTATGTGGAAGTGGAGCATGAAGGACAGAATCTAATACTGATAAAGGAATTGGTAGAGGAAGTATTCGGAAGCCGAGAATATAAAAAAGTGGAAGCATATAAGGGAAAAGACTTGGTAGGTCTGGCCTATAAACCAGTCTATGATTATGCTGACGGGAACGAGAAGGCATTCCATGTCATAGCAGGAGATTTTGTATCCACCGGAGAAGGTACAGGAATAGTCCATATTGCACCTGCTTTTGGAGAAGAAGATATGAAGGTGGGAAAGGAGAACTGGCTTCCTGTGATACAGATGGTAGATTTAAAAGGCTTGTTTATAGAAAAAGTTAAAAAGTTTGCTGGTAAAAATATAGATGACGCCAATCCCCTAATAGTAGAGGATCTTGACGGTAGGAGACTTTTATTTGAAGAAAAAAGATTTTACCACTCTTATCCATTCTGCTGGCGATGTGATACAAGACTTATATACTATGCCAAGAAGAGCTGGTACATAGCCACATCTAGGATTAAAGAACAGTTACTGGCATCCAATGAGAACGTCAACTGGTATCCTGGTCATATAAAACACGGCAGGTTCGGAAAGTGGTTGGAAAACAATGTTGACTGGGCTCTCACCCGGGAAAGATATTGGGGTACGCCACTACCTATATGGGAAGATGAAAAAGGACATAAAATATGTATAGGCAGCAGGGAAGAGCTGCAGAAGCTGGGAAAGGATGTGTCGGAAGACTTGGACCTGCATCGGCCATTTGTGGATGATATAATCTTAGCCTGTCCGGAATGTGGTAGCGATATGAAAAGGGTAACAGACGTAATAGATGTTTGGTTCGACTCAGGTTCCATGCCTTTTGCCCAGTACCATTATCCGTTTGAAAACCAGAAATTTTTTGAGGAAAATTTCCCTGCAGATTTTATCTGTGAAGCTATAGACCAGACCAGGGGGTGGTTCTATACTATGCTAGCCATATCCACCATGATTAAGGGTATATCAAGCTTTAAGAATGTGCTTGTACTTGGTCTTATGAATGACGATAAGGGTCAGAAGATGTCCAAATCAAAGGGGAATGTGGTAAGACCATGGGATGTACTTAATGAGCAAGGAGCAGATGCTCTAAGATGGTATTTATTTACAGGGGTATCGCCGTGGCTTCCCAAGAACTTCTCATTTAAGGCAATTGATGAGGTAATAAGGAAGTTTATACTTACCTTTTGGAACACATATGCATTCTTTGTCATATATGCCAATATCGACAGCTTTGACCCATCCAAGCATGACCTTAAAGTAGGGGATAGGATGGAGATAGACCGCTGGATAATCTCTGAACTTAACCGGACGGTAAAGGAAGTGAATAACCTACTGGAAGACTTTAATGCAACTGATAGCGGTAGGCTCATTCAGGATTTTGTGGATATACTTTCCAACTGGTATGTAAGGAGGAGTAGGAGGAGATTCTGGAAGAGTGAAGAGGATATGGACAAGG